>JAEEGI010001876.1_pt1 | contig 52081 bp, 52 predicted proteins | sample 8958751 | NCBI WGS metagenome assembly JAEEGI01 (sample SAMN16246545, study PRJNA631951) | gut metagenome | biome: gut microbiome; feature: rumen; material: KS-attached | host: Bos | place: Iran: Karaj | collected 2018-10
GCCAATTTAGGGAATAAATAATAGAAAAAGTCTGCACCTATGGAAAAAGAGGTATTAACTTTAAAATGTTCATCTCCACTTTCGTTAAAATCTTTCATATTTACTTCACGATAAACACTAACACCGTCTTTTATAACTAATTCCATTGCTCCTTTTCTGTATTTTGATTTTTCTGTTTTTGTATCATTTTTTATTTCTGTTTTTGCCGGCTGTTTTGTTTGTTTGTTTATTTCCTTTTTAGTATTTGTTGCTGCAAATATAGGTGTTACAATACAAACTGCCAATAATACTGCTAAAACACTTTTTTCCATTTCTTGCTCCTTTAAAAATATTTCATGTTTTTTGTGTCAACAAAAATAAACAGACAGACAAAGTAAACTAATAATCTGTCTGCCTGTTTATTAAATAAAAAAAAATAAAAAACTGCTTTTAATTAAAGATTCTCTGTCTGTCTTTCTATAAAAACATAAATTCGGCTTTTTCATAGCCAATATTATAAAATTTTATCTATAATTTGTAAATTGTAACGGTAACGAAAATTTTGCATTTTTTAAAAATGCTATTACAGCTTGAAGTTCATCTTTTTTAGGTGAACTAACTTTTATTTTTGAACCTTCAATTTGAGTGTTAACTTTAAACTTTTCATTCTTTATCATTTTTGTTAATTCTTTTGCTTTATCACTAGGTAATCCGCTGATAAGTTCTATAACTTGCCTTATTGTTCCTTCAAAAGCTTGTTCTTTAGCTTTAAATTCCATGGATTTTAGAGGAACGCCTCTTTTTGCAAATTTGCCTTCAACTATATCTATCAATGCTTTTAGTTTAAATTCATCATCACCGATCAAAGTAATTTTTTTATCAGCTTTATTATAATCTATTGAAGATTTTGAACCTTTAAAATCGTATCTTTGAGATAACTCTTTTTGTGCTTGAGTTATAGCGTTGTCCACTTCCATAAAATTTACTTCCGATACAATATCAAACGAAAAATTGCTTGCCATAACTCCTCCTTAAATTTTAATAGAGTGCTCGGTGTAGGAGTCAAACCTACGACCTCTTCCACGTCAAGGAAGCACTCTAATCAACTGAGCTAACCGAGCAAAATAAAAAAGGTGCGAATCGGATTCGAACCGATGCAAGGCGGTTTTGCAGACCGTCCCCTTAACCAACTCGGGCATCGCACCATTTTTTTTATTTTTGTCAAATAAGCTCATAGAGTATATAAAAATATTAAAAAACAGTCAATTTTTTTTACTTTTATAATGGTTACACAACTTGTTTATAGGACATATATAACATTTAGGTCTTCTTGCAATACATACTCTTCTTCCCAAAGTTTGTATAACAAACGAAATATTTTCCCAATTTTTTTTAGGAATAATTTTCATTAAATCTTGTTCAATTTTTTTAGGATCGGAATTTTTTGATAATCCTATAAGATTTGTTAATCTTATAACATGAGTATCAACGGCTATACCTGCGGTTATCCCGTACCCGCTGCCCAAAACTATGTTTGCGGTCTTTCTTGCAACACCTTTAAGTGTTATAAGTTCTTCCATCGTTTTTGGAACAACTCCGTTAAACTTATTCAAAACAATATTTGCGGTTTCAATAATGTTTTTAGCTTTGTTCCTGTAAAAACCGGTAGACTTTATATCCTGTTCAAACTCTTTTAAGTCCGCTTTAGCATAATCTTGTATTGTTTTATATTTTTTAAAAAGGGAAGATGTAACAATATTTACTCTTTTATCGGTACATTGTGCGGAAAGTATAGTTGCTACCATAAGTTCGAACACATTGGAAAAGTTAAGAGCAATACCAACATCTCCGTACTCTTTATTAAGTATTTTTACTATTTTGTTTACCTGTTCTTGTTTCATTAACTTTATCCAAAAAAAAGAAGCCCTGTTCAATTAAGAAAGGACTCTCATTTTAGTTTTTGGCGGGAACGACGGGATTTGAACCCGCGGTCTCTGCCTTGACAGGGCAGTGTGTTAAACCAGGCTACACCACATTCCCAATGCCAAAAACTTGTTTGGGTATTATACAACAATATTAATAAGTTGTCAAATTTTTGTATCTTGAAAATTTTTCCTTTTATTCCTATCATATTAGTATGAATATAAAAAATATCTTTTTGGATATATATGATTCTTTTTACAAAAAAAAGTTTCATATTCTTATAACTTGTTTTGCCGTATTATTAAATTGGGCCGGACACAGTTTTGTTTATGAAAACAGTTATAGATTTTTAACTTTCGATATGGTGGGAACATTTGTTGTTGCAACAACATTGGGAAGCGTATGGGCTTTGATTGCCGCAATCGCAACACCTATAGTTTTAGCAAATATCACTTCGCCTCACTTTGTTTATTTAGCGGTTATTAATATGACCGGGGCACTTGTGTGGGGTTGGCTTGCCGAAACGGGAAATCTTACAATTTTCAATACAAAAAGTAAAAATAAAAACAATTTTAAGCAAACTTTTTTTATTGTTATAAAGTTTATGTTATTTGCCGCAATTGCCGCAGGGCTTATAATATCAATACCGTCTTCAATAATAAAAAATGTAATTTTCCACGATGCAATTTTTAAACAACCTTATTCCATTTACTTTACGGAACTTTTCAGAAACATTTTTCTTATAGATAATTCCGGAATTTTGGCAATAATAGCAAATTATATTGCAGAAACTTTTATAGAGATTCCAAACATTATAGTTACCGTATTTATAGGTTCGTTAATATCGGTAACAATTTTAAAATATAACACTATAATGTTTACACAACATTATCAACAAAAAATAAGAAAAAGAAATTTTTCCTGGTTTAAAATTTGTATGTCAAACATTTCGTTTGTGGAATTTATAATTTTTGTTATTGCAGGATACATATATCTGTCCACGGTAAAGTCTGTTTCAAACACAATATTAACCAACATTATAACCGATATTTCCGTAAATTCAATTCAAGGCTTTATATTTTTGGAAATGATTTCCATTCCGTTAATTATAATAATACTCTTATTATTTTTAAAAACAATTATTCCCGTAAAGAAAAACTCTTTTGATTTGAATTATTTGCAAAGAACGATTTTAAATAAAAAAGAATTTGATTCCGACATTATGAATTTTGTATTAACGTTATTTTTGATATCCGCAATTATAGTTTTAATATATTTATCGATTATCATAAATTTAACCGGAATAACTCCCGTGAGATATTACCAAAACAATTCCGTTTCACCGGCAAACGTAAGCAACTTTTTGTGGCTGATTATCTTAATAACGACATTTATTCTTATTGACAAACACAATAATAATATGACAAGAGACATAACACTTGAAAACGAGTTGATAAAAAAACAAACCATAACGGAAATTTCCGATTCTTTTGATACACAAAGACAAAAACTTCAGGCATTGGAACTTAATTGGTCTCAAGATACTGTTGAACTTTTAAGAAGCAGCAGACACGACCTTATAAACGAACTTGAAAAAACAAAAACAGGTTTTAATGATTTGTTATCGGAAGTTTATGAAAAAATAGTAAAACCTTATAAAGATGCAATATTGGAAAATCAAAAAAACACAAGGGAACATATCGAAGAGTTGGGAACAGGAAAACTTTCAAAAAATACAATTATATATATATGGGAACAAATTGAAAGTCAGGTGGAATTTTATAATTTAAAATTAGCTCCGTATATAAAAATAACACTCGATAATGTTGATAAAGATATAAGCAACTTTTATTGTTATATCAACAGGCTGATGTTTATTGCAATAAATAATATTTTGGACAACTCAATTTTCGCATTACAAAAATTGTTACTTGATGATAATTTCGTTGCAAAGTTAAACATCTCTTTAAAATTGGACCCCGATTTAAAATATTTAACTATATCTGTTATTGATAATGCCGGAGGAGTTGAAGACGGCAAACTGCAAAAACTTTATAAAGAACAAATTGAAAGTTCTAAAGGGAAAAGGTTGGGTGAAGGAACTATCCACACCGCATATTTTGTATCAATATTAAACGGTAAAATAACGGCAACAAATGTTATTATTAACAACGAAAAAGGATTAAGAACAAATATTTCAATACCTATATATAAAATTTAAGGAGATAAAATGGAGAAGAAAATCATAGCTTTAACCGATGACGATTCAAACATAAGAAATGCTCTCGAAAGAACTATTCTTAAACATTTTGATAATGTTGAAATAAAACAATTTTCTTCAACTCTTGAAATAAAAAAGTTTTTACTTAACAATCCTAATACTCTGAATCTTTTGATTTTGGATATTCATTTCGGTGTAGGAGAAACGGGAATAGATATTTTGCCTTTCATAAAACAAACCGCACCTTCTTTACAAATAATTTTGTTATCGGCAATGGAAAAAACTTACGGAGAGTCGGTAACGGAAGTTGCCGGAGATATGATTTTTGATTTTATGTCTAAACCTGTAACGGAAACAGAGCTTATAATAAAAATAAAAAAAGCTCTTAAAATGCAAGAAAGCTCATTAAACAAAACCGTCCGGGATTTGCAGTCGAAAAATACTATTTTAAGTTCAATACTTGATAACAGACAACAAGTTCAAAACGGTGCCGGAAGAGCATTTGAAGAGGAAATTTTTAATAAAATATCACAGTTTACAAAAGTTATTTCAGAACCTAAAAAAAATGCCGTTGTGTTGGGACAGGAAATAGATATTATAGCTTTTACAAAACCGCCTTTACCTTTTGCCGTTTTAATTTTTGAAACGAAATATTTTCCTAATGCTAAACTTATAGGCGGAGCAAACGAAGATACAAAAATAATTATTGACGGTAAAGAAATGTTATCCGAAAAAAGAAGAAACCTTTTTGAACAAACGGATAACCAATTTAAACAAGTAAGCAAAAAAATAGAAAAAATTTTAAAAGAAAATAATTTTAATATAAGAGACGAATTTTACAGACCTTTTATTCAAACTTTTGCCGTATTTACCGATTCCACCGATATCACCGGACTAAACTTAAAGAACAGTAACAGATATACAAAATTTTTGAAAGCAAAAGATTTAACTTCGGATTTAATAATAAAAACTGTTTTTGCTTCTCCGAAAAGAAATGTTACAGAACAAGTAAAAAAATTAATTCTTGAAAATTTAACAAAATAAAAAAACGGGGAGAAAAAATCTTCCCGCTTTTTATATTTATTATACACTGTTGCTTTATTACCATAAAAATTTTAAAGGATCCAAACTTACACCGTTTTTCTTAACGGTAAAATGTAAGTGCGGACCTGTTGCTCTTCCCGTAGCACCGCTTTTGGCTATAATCTGCCCTGCTTTAACTCTTTGACCTACCCTGACAAGAATTTTCGATAAGTGCCCGTAATGAGTTATGTATCCGTTTTGATGATCTATGAAAACCGCCGTACCGTAATGCCCCACATCGGTACTTGCTACGGTAACTATTCCGTCGGCAGCCGCACCTACCAAAGTACCCGTTTTAACGGCAATATCTATTCCGCCGTGTCTGCTTATTTTACCGGTTACGGGATGTCTTCTTGTTCCGAAAGTGCTTGAAAGTCTTCCCGCCAAAGGTGAACGGAACAAATCTCTTAATGCATATTTCTCCTGCATGGATTCATTTAACAAATCTACGGCAGGTTTTTTACCGGGAATAAAAACATAAGGTTCTTCCGTTAAATTACGAACATTTAAATTTGTATCTTTTAATATCGATTCGTCAATATTATATTTTTCAGCTATAGATTTCCACGTGTCGGTTTTGCTTACCGGATGAAGACTTCCGCCGGACGAAGGCATCAACAATTTTTCGTTTACACTTACATTATAAGTTTTCATTTGAGGATTACATCCTATTACGGTATGCACGGAATACCCGTGTTGTTTGGCTATTCCCCAAAGATTTTCGCCTTTTTTTACTTTATGTATAAGGAATTTTACGCCTTTTGTTCTTGTTAATAAATATTTCATTCTTGCCGGAACACTGTCTATAAGTTCCTGCTTTGTATATTGCGGCAAATTCAAAACCATTGCAGACTGTATATTAGCCTGAGCAATTGCATGAACTTTTTCATTTATAACAAAATAAACAACAAATAAACAAACAATAAAAATTGACCATCTTATAATAATGTTTTTCATAATTTTACCTTTCTATGGCGAGTTTTCCTTTAACTTTTTTACCTTCGGAAGTTTTTATATAATAAAAATATACTCCGGAAGCTATATTGTTTCCTGCTTCATTTTTTGCTTTCCATATAAAAGTAGTATCGGAATCATCTACAGTAGTTTCAAAAACTTTTTCACCGGCAACATTAAAAATTTTAATATTTGTTCCTTCATCTACACCTTCAAAATATATTCCGTCTCCGCCGTATCTTCCGCTGCTGTTAGGTTTATACGGAACAGGATAAACGGAAACTTTTTCTTTCTGTTCCGAACTTGACAATGTTTGTGTTAATGCAAAAGATCTTTTCGGAACAAACAAATAACCTAAAAAGTCTCCGGATGAATTATAAAATTTAATATTTGTTGAACTGTTTCCGGGATTATATGCACAATAAGTTTTGGCCCCGTTCTTATCTAAAACTAAATAACTTGATGTGTCCGCATAATAACTGTCGAATACAGGTGTTCCGTATTTGTCAAAGAAATTTATAAAGTGATAAGTAAAACTTTTTGAACTTCCTTCTTCCGGGTCATTTTGTTTATATGTATCAAAATTTGTCAATGCTTTCGACGGGTTGTACAAAGAAACAAGCCTTGCCCAAATATCGTACCACAGTTTTGGCTCATTCGGTACACCGGGCTCATTTAAAGTAGCATCATAAAATTCACTTATGTATTGCTTATCGTAAGCTAAGTACGTCATAGCCGGTGTCATAGGTAAAAGTTGTATACCTTTTATTGTTTGAGAGCACATCGGATAAAAATATAAATCATAAGAAACAAATCCGCCGAATAACCTGCCTACGGAATTGTGACCATAAGTTGAAGTTAAAATATTTCCGTCTATATCAAAATAGTAATACTTTATTGCTTCGTATTCGTTTGAATACAGATATATTCCAAGATTTTCATACTCTTTATTTTCTGTAGCAACTCCCCATAAATATATTGCACTCCAAGCATTCATTGCTTCCGAAGAAGATTCTTGATCTATACCGTTATTGCTGCCTCCGCCCATACCGCTTGCCCAACTGTGCGACTCATAAAAATCAAAATGTCTCATAAACGGAAAATCAGAATCATTTCTTTTTGTATTGGCGATATCTTTTATTAAGAGATTTACCATTTGCCCATATTCCGAAGCAAATTTCGTATCATACATGGCAAGAATTGCCGAAGCATAAATAAAATAACCAAAATGAAAATGATGATCATTATATTGAAACGAATAAAATTCATCATCTTTTACACCTTCCAACCCACCCCAAATAGTATCATAAGCAAAATATTTGCTTCCTTCTCCGGTAGAATAAGTTAACCAATCTTTCAGTAAAGTTTTTAATTTTATTGTGATACTGTTTTTTAATTTGGTATCTTTTAAATTATCCGCTACCGGTAACAAGTTTGCAAGTTTAGCAACAATTTTACCCGCCCTGTAAGGATTCCCGGATACGCTGCTTACATATATAGAATTAGCATCGGCAGTTAAATATTCGGACAAATCCGTTTCTATATCCGTTACATCATATTGAAAAAACGGAACTATTCCTTTAAAATCTACTTTAGTTGAAAAACTTGAACCTTTTGCCAGTTTTAAAGTACCTCTTAAAGTATTAAAAGCTTTCCCGCTTATAAGATCCGGTGACGAATATAAATTATTATATTGATGAGGATATAAACAGAACAAAGTTCCTTCTTGTTGTCCTTCAACATCGGTTCTTTTTTGAGTTGTTGTTATATTGAAAGTTGTTTTAGAAGAATAATCGGAAGATGATATTTCCCAATTTACTTTTGTATCGGTAACAAAGTTGTAAGCATATTTATAATAAGTACTTACATCCTCAATCGCTTCTTCTAAACTCGCGGAAGGAAGAAACGCAATTGACATATATCTGTCGCTACCGGAAAAACTGATTACTGTTCTAACCCACGGGAAATAATTTGTACCGCCCCTTAAATTGTTTTCGTCTTGAACAAACTTTGTTCCTTGCGGAACAAAAATTCCATAGTAAAGATCTTTTGTTGCAAGGTGAATATGCAAAATTACCGCATCCGATTCATATTCCAACACTGACTCTTCTATTTGTTCTCCTGTTGCTGCATTGTATAGAGTATAGCCCGGTGTAGATCCGTCCCAATAGTTGCCCCATTCATAAGGAAAACCTATGGAAGGATAAACATTTTCACAAAATTCATAATAAGAAAAAGGTGAACCTTGAACTATTGTTGATTTAATCCAACGATTACCGGTTTCCCATTTTATTGTTGCTGCAAAATCAGAATATCCGTCCAATTTTGCTGAAGGGAATGTAATTGTGTATCCGTTTGAAACGGTTGTAGAAACGGAAACAGCTATAGCATTGGCATAACTGTCTGCTCCTGCTCCAATTTCATAATCGTTATCTTTAAATGTTAATCTATCCGCGGAATATCCTATTTCGGGATGCTCAACGAATGAATGTTTTACATCCGGAAACTCCATCAAAAGTCCTGTCGCTTCTGCTCTGAAAACTTGCGGATATGTGTACATATTAACCGAATATTTATTATTGTTTTCCGGATTAGAAATCACCGAATTAAAAAATTTATTTGTCGGATACGGTTTTTTGATGTTTGAAGTAATAAAAGTCGGTTGAGGCATTGATCCATAAGGGTTTGTGTTACTAAAAGAAGATTTATCTGTGGGTTGGGACGGAACGGCAAAAGAGAGTGAACAAAAAAGAACTAACCTCGCAACAATTACAAATATTTTTTTCATTATATTTCCTTACGATTATCTTCTTTAAATTATATTCTCTTTTGCAACATTAACTTATATCCGTTTGAAACCGTTGCAAACCTTAAATTTAAACTATGTTTTTTTGCATAAACATTAAACTTATGTAAATCCACGAAATGGTCAACTATAAAGTATATACCGGCAAGCCCGACAAATATACCGGCAACACCTTCAAGGTCACTTTTATGTCTTTTTTCGTATATCGGCGTATAATTTATATTTTTTTTCAATTTTACCCGAACTTCCATTAATGTGGCGGAATCTTTACCTAGATGCAGACCATCCGTTCCGGAATTGTAAGTTCCTGTCGTACTATTATAAAAATATGGTTTTCTATATTTATCTTTTTCCGGTTGAGATGTTCGATCTGTTGGATATTCCCAAATATCTTGCCAAGGTATATGTTCTCCTTTTTTTAACGATGGTATATCTTTATATACTGCAGTTTCAACTGTTTCCGTATCAGTGCTTTGAGATTTGTTTGTTTCTGCTGTATGGAAACCTTGATTATCTGCAAGTTTTCGCTCCCCGGTATCTACATCAATATAATATCCTTCAGCTGTCATAGGTGCCCCTTCCGGTCCAATATAAGTACCGGATTCAACATACTTATACCTGACTTCTATAGTAATATCTCTCAAATCTACATTCCCGGTATTATATAGGATGTTCGGTTCCACAGAATAACGATCAAAATTTGTTGGATCATATTCTTCTGCTTCTGGATTATATCCTTCTTTTGGTATTTCATATATGGTATAATCTTTTATATCCCCCTGTTCACTGTTTGAATCTGCTCCCTGATTCGGATCATTATTCTGTTCACTGTTTGAATCTGCCGCTTGATTCGAATCATTATTAAGAGATATCCCTGACCTTATTTGATATTTGGTATCATCACCACCGGGATGCAGTATCCATTCGGAATGAGATACGGTAAGATAATCTACTCTCGGTTTGGAAACATCCACTTCTTACTCCGAAAAACCATCGTAAGCAAGAAATCCGCCCAGCAATGTAAGAGCTATACCGTAATACAATTTTTTATAAGACTTTTTTTCTACTTCTTCGTCCGCATAAGGATCAAAAGCAAAAGAAACATTAACGAACAGACATAATGTTAATAAAACTGACAGTGTTTTTTTCAATTTTGTTCTCCAAAATCTTTTTTTATAGAATCTAAAGTTTCAAACAAAATATCCATATCCACCGGTTTTTGAAGATATCCTTTAGCTCCTTCTTTTTCGGCGTTTTCCTTCGTAAAAACAGTAGCCGAACCGGTAATATAGTATACATTTACATCTTTTTTTAACTCTTTTAAGTATCTGTGAATATGGTCTCCGTCTAAATCCGGTAACATAACATCCAAAAAAACGACTTCGGGGTTCTCTTTTTTGAACAATTCTATACACTCTTCCCCGTTAGAAGCAACAACAACATCAAAACCTTTTCTTTTGATAATTCTTGCCATTGCATCTCTTGCAAAAATTTCATCATCGCAAACTAAGATTTTAATCATTATTTTAACCAGCCCGATAAACTTAAAAATATATTATAATTATACAATATACTTACTTTTTTTTAAAGAGTTTTTATTACAAAATAACATTCAAATATAGTATAATTTTTAGTAAGTTTTTTGGGAGAGTATTATGAAATTTACCGATTTGTTGTTAACAGACAGTAAAAATATTTTTTATTTAACAAAAGCAACCTTTGAAGGGTTTTGGTTATTAATACACAATAATAAGTATATTGTTATAACCTCTCAAATGATTTTCGGGCAAGTGAAAAACCATTTTAAAAATAATGCAGAAATTTTTGTTATTAAAAAGTCTTTCAGTGATGAACTTATTGAAATTTGCAAAAAATACAAAATAACAAATTTACGTATAGACACAACAAATATAAGTTACACTTTATTTAACTTGTTAAACATAAAACTTAAAAAAAATAAAATATCGGTATATCCCGACAAAAACTCAATTATCGAACAGCGAACAATAAAAAACAAAGAAGAAATAAAAAATATAAAAAAAGCGTGTGATATAGTTTCGAAAGTTTTTGAAACAGTAAAGAAAAAAGTTGTACCGGGAATGACGGAACTTGATATCCATTTCAAAATAGAGGAAGAATTTGCAAAAAATCATGTAGTGCAAAGCTTTAAAACAATAGTTGCCTCAGGACCGAATTCTGCAAATCCGCACCATATAAGCGGAAACAGAAAAATACGGAAAAACGATATAGTTTTGATAGATATGGGATGTGTTTATAAAGGATATTGTTCGGACCTTACAAGAACTTTTTTTGTAGGAAAAGAAAGCAAACAACAAGTAAAAATTTGGAATATTGTTAAACAGGCACATGACGAAGCTCTTATAAAAGTAAATCAAAATATGAAAACAAGCGATATAGATTTATCGGCAAGAAACAAAATAAAACAGGAAGGGTACGAAAAAAATTTTATACATACAACGGGACACGGTGTCGGTTTGGATATACATGAAGCGCCTGTAATAGGTTCAAAGTCAAACGAAATTTTGAAAGAAGGTATGGTAATAACAATAGAGCCCGGAATATATCTTGAAAAAAAGTTCGGTGTCAGAATAGAAGATACCGTTCTTGTTACAAAAAACGAGTATAAAGTTTTAACATCTGCAGAATACTAAATTAAAAGAATAAATGATTGTAATATTAAATGAATGGAAGTTTATTTGACAACCTATCTTCTTTTTAGATAAAATTACTTGATATATTCTAAATGTATTTTTAATATGTAATAGGAGAAAAGAAATGATTTCCACAGCAGATTTCAGAAACGGAATGGTAATTTTAGTTGATAATGAGCCTTACCAAATAACATGGTTCCAAAACCACAAACCCGGTAAAGGCGGCGCCGTTATGAGAGTTAAATTAAGACATGTAAAAAAAGGCGGCACTATAGACAGAACATTTAAATCCGGTGAAAAGTTCGAAGAATTGTCTGTAACAAGACACAAAAAACAATTTTTGTATGCCGACGGCGACAAATACAATTTTATGGATATGAACACTTACGAACAAATTGAAGTTCCGGTAGAAAAGCTCGACGGTAAAGAAAAGTATTTAAAAGAAAATCAGGAAATAGATGCAATATATTTGGAAGAAGAATTAATCGGTATAGATATGCCTTTAATAGTTGAAATGACAATTATTGAAGCAGAACCGGGAATAAAAGGTGATTCCGTAACAAATTTAACAAAATTTGCAAAAATAGAAACAGGTGCGGAAATAAAAGTTCCTTTATTCATTAAAGAAGGAGACAGAATAAAAGTTGATACAAGAACCGGAGAATATGTAGAAAGAATTTCACAATAATTTTGTATCTTGAGGTATTATGAATACTACTGAAATAAAAAAATTTTTAGAATCAATAAGAGAAACTGATATTGAAGAGATGGAATACGAATCCGGAGACACTTCCGTTTATATAAAAAAAAGTGAAGTTACTCCGAAAATAGAAATTCCTAAAAAACAGGAAAATATTCAGAAAAATAACACGGTAATTCCAATAAAATCAAAGATGGTAGGCACTTTTTACAATGCTCCTTCTCATGATAAACCGCCTTATATTTCCGAAGGAAGTTATGTTGAAATAGGGCAAAAGATAGGTGCAATAGAAGCAATGAAAATAATAAAAGATGTTATGTCTACCGCCAAAGGAAAAGTTATCAAAACCTTGGTATCAAACGGTCAATCCGTTGAATACGGACAAGAACTATTTTTGGTAGATACTGCTGCCGAATAACTGTTATTGGGAGAAATATAAAATGTTTAAAAAAATATTGATTGCCAACAGAGGAGAAATAGCTTGCAGAGTTATAAGAGCTGCCAAAGAACTCGGTATAAAAACCGTTGCTATTCATTCCGAAGCTGATAAAGAGTCCATGCATGTAACTATGGCAGACGAATCCGTATGTGTAGGTCCTGCATCCGCAAGTGAAAGTTATTTGAATATTCCGAGCATAATTTCGGCTGCGGAAATTACCGGAGCAGATGCTATTCATCCCGGATACGGCTTTTTGGCCGAAAACACATATTTTGCGGAAGTTTGCGAAAGTTGCGGTATAACTTTTATAGGTCCTAAAAGAAGCTCCATTGAAAAAATGGGCGATAAAATTGCTGCAAGACAATTAATGATAAAATCAAAAGTTCCGGTAGTTCCGGGCTCGGACGGTCCTGTTTCGGCAGATGACCCGAACATATATAAAATTGCTGAAAAAATAGGTTATCCTGTAATAATAAAAGCTACCGCCGGCGGCGGCGGAAAAGGTATGAGAGTTGTTGTAAGCCAAGAAGCTCTCAAAAATTCCATTATTATGGCACAAACCGAAGCAAAAGCAAATTTCGGAAATCCGGACGTTTACATGGAAAAATATATCGAACAACCTCACCATATAGAATTCCAGATATTAGGTGATGCAAAAGGTAAAGTGGTATATCTTCCGGAAAGAGATTGTTCAATACAGAGAAGACACCAAAAATTGGTTGAAGAAAGTCCTTCTCCTTTCATATCCGAATCGTTAAGAAAGAAAATGGGAAAAGCCGCTCAAAGCGCAGCGGAAGCCGTAGGTTATATAACCGTTGGAACGGTGGAATTTCTTGTAGATAAAAACATGGATTTTTATTTTATGGAAATGAATACAAGAATACAGGTGGAACATCCGGTAACGGAAATTGTTACAGGTATAGATTTGGTAAAAGAACAAATTAAACTTGCCGCAGGTGAAAGATTATCTTTCGATTCAAATTCGATAAAAATAAAAAATCATGCAATAGAGTGCAGAATAAATGCCGAAGATCCGGATAAAGATTTTATTCCTTCTCCGGGAAAAATCGGAAAACTTTATTTGCCCGGCGGACCGGGAATCAGAGTTGATACTCATGTATATTCCGGTTATACAATACCGCCTTTTTACGACAGTCTTATTGCAAAAATTATAGCTTATTCTCCCACAAGAGAAGAAACTATATCCAAAATGTCCAGAGCATTAAAAGAAGTAATTATTGAAGGTATAAAAAATACGGCATCTTTGCATGCTACTATTATGGCAAACGAATATTTTCATGAAGGAAATATTTGTACGGACTTTTTACCTAAGTATGTATTCAATAAATAGAAGCATGGAAAATTAGAAGAAGAGAAGAAAAAATTTTCCAATCATCTAATCTTCTAAAACGGAGGCAAAATGAAAGACACAATAGTATCCTTAATTCAAGAAAGTATTGATGCAAAGAAAAAAATGTTGGATGAAGGTCAATTAGTATATATACAATCAATAGCAAACAAAATAAATGAAGCTTATCAGAACGGTAAAAAAGCAATAATTTTCGGAAACGGCGGTTCGGCTTGCGATGCATTGCATTTTGCGGCGGAACTCGTTTGCAGATTTGAAAAAAACAGAAATGCTTTACCTGCAATAGCATTAACCGAAAATATATCATCTCTTACCGCAATAGGTAACGATTTCGGTTACGAATATGTATTTTCAAGACAAATAGAAGCTTTTGCAAACAAAGGTGATATTGTAATTGCGATAACGACATCAGGGAATTCAGAAAATGTTATAAAAGCAGTTGAAAAAGCTAAAGAGATGGGAATTTTTGTTATAGGTTTAACCGGTGAAGACGGCGGACAATTAAAACTTTTGTCCGATATGTGTTACAGAGCTCCTTCAAAGGTTACGGGAAGAATACAGGAATGTCACATATTGCTTTTACACATACTTGCAAAATTGGTAGAGGAAAAAATCTTTGCTTAATAAGAAGATCTGTTCCAGAAAAGAAATAATAGAAATCGTTAAACAACTCAGGAAAGAAAACAAGAAAATTGTTTTTACCAACGGTTGTTTTGATTTGTTGCATATAGGACATGTAAGCTTATTTCAAAAAGCAAAAAGTTTGGGCGATATTTTAATAGTTGCCATAAATTCGGATAAATCTTTAGCAGGTCTTAAAGGTCCCAAAAGACCGTTGGTTCCTCAAACAGACAGAACAAAACTGTTAGCGGCATTAAGTTGTATAGATTATGTTGTGGTGTTCGGAGAACAAACTCCTTACGAGTTATTAAGTAAATTAAAACCGGATATTCTTGTTAAAGGCGGAGATTATAAAATACAGGATATCATCGGCAGAGAATTTGTAAAAAAAGTTTACAGGTATCCGCTTGTTAAAGGAAAATCGACTACAAATTTAATAAAACTTATTGTTAAGAGGTATGGAGGGACAGCAAGATAGGTGCATAGAAAAAGCGGAGTATTTTAGTGGAAAAGAGATTTATAAGAATTTTAGATACCAATTTAAACAGATGTAAAGAAGGTCTGCGGGTAGTTGAAGATACTTGCAGATTTGTTTTTTGCGATGATATTTTATACAAAAAAATAAGAAAAGTAAGACATTTATCATCAAAATATTTAGCAGACCAATATGAACAAATGCTTAATGCAAGAGACAGTGTAAAAGATTCCGGAAGAAAAGCAAAAGAGCAATCAAGACAAAATTTAAAAAATATCGTAACAGCAAACTTCAAAAGAGCCCAGGAATCTTTAAGGGTATTGGAAGAATATTCAAAAATTATAGATTTTAACACAGCTTTAAAATATAAAGCTCTTCGCTACGAAGTTTATACGATAGAAAAAAAGATGTTCTTAAAATACAAGAACATCCTTTAAATACAAATTACACATTCCAAATTATATATTGCCGTTCTATCTTATAACGGCAACTTTACACTTTTTAACTCTGGAATCATTTTTTATCAGAACAATATAAACCCCGGGAGCAACATCTTCACCTGAATCGTTCTTACAATCCCATCTTACCGTTCTTATACCTTTACCGTCATATTCCGTGTCGTCTTCCGAAAAAGATTTCACCAATTTAGATGTTAAAGTAAAAATTTCAAGGCTGAAATCTCTTAAGTCCGTAGGAAGATTTGTTATATTAATATATCCGTCTCTTGCAGGATTCGGATAACAAACTATTCCGGACAAATCTTCAATAATAATTTCTTCTTTGCCGCATGTAAAACTCATCATTGAAGAACTTGAAGAAATTTCCGATATTTTTATACCTGAAGAAGATCCGGAATAACTTTTACTGTTTGGGCTTGAAGAACAAGAATCGTTAAAATACGATATTGTACCGCTTCTGAAATAATCCGAATCTGAGCCGGTCCGACCGCTTTGACTAATCAGCGGGAACAATTTCCAATTTGAAGTTCTTGCTCCGGCTTCTTCTAAAGCAACCAAATAATGATTATTAACAATTAAATCGTTACCGCTTTTTCTTTCATCTACATGATAAATCAAAATTCCTCTTTTACTGCCCGGTATACTTTTGTCAAAGCCTACCGATTGTCTGTTCTCCATAATAAAATATTCATTTCTGTTAAAGTTTGAAGGTTTAAATATATAAAAAGCATCTTCTTCCGTAGCAGACTCTCCTATACTATTCGAACCTTCAACAGCAGTTTGACAATTAATCAAACCTAATTTATATTTACACCAAGCACTTGGATGAGCAGGCCTGTTTCCGTCATTTCCGTTCCATTCTCCGGCCGCCATAATACAAAAATTGCCAAGTCCGCTTGTTCTGCCGTATGTATCATACAAATCCGGAAGACCGAAGAAATGTAAAGATTCGTGACAAATAACACCTATTCTTACAAGGCCTCCGTCACCGTTATATCCTCTGCCCGCAGGTTCCGTATGATAATTCGTAAATGTAATACCGTCTATTCTTGTTGCATCTATTTCAGATTTATGTGACCATAAAAAATTATAATTACGATAATCGCTTTCCGCTCCGCCGCCCGCATGAATAACGGTAAATCCTTCCGGTACATTTGAATTTGGCCATAAAGCCTTAAAATCATATCCCTGATTATCCAGTTCTTTTAAAGCATAAACGATAGCTTTTTTAAAATTTGAAACGGCTCTTTCGGAATGGCTTGAATTTTCGCCCCAAGCATATTCAAGATAACTTGAATTTATTGATACTATAGGTGAAATAACGGATTCATATTCCATTTTACCATACGAAATTTCAGTAAAATAATCTTTTACCGAACCTACTGCTCCGTCGGCAGTATATCCTTGTTTATTAAATAAATTATCAAAACCTTGTCGTATTTCTTCTTCACTTGCATTTTTAAACGGTGCTTTGTCACTGAATTTTAAATCGGAAAATTCTATCAATAAAACAAAATTTGTTTTCTTTCCCTCAGCAGCAGTATAAGCAGCTTGTACTTTTTTATTATTATTTATTTCTGCGGAATCGTCTTCCGTTTCCGTTCTTGAATACAACGATAAAGATTTCGTCAGTTTTTCGTTGTGTTGCATTCTTTTTTGTGTTGCTTCTAAAAATTTATTTTCATCTTTTAATTCTTTCTTTATATTTTTTTCTAAAGGTTTTGCTTTTCCTACAACATGTTCCGACGGTTCCAATTCTCCGAAATCATTTTGTTTGGCATAAGACCAAAACTTTGTTTGTGTATCTTTTATTATTGTGTACCCGTCAACATCTTCATTCCAACTGTAAAATTCGTCGCCCATAAGCCTGATATCTATAGTTGTTCCGTCGGGTTGCTTTGCTTTCGTTACTTTTGGGTTTGCCATAACACCAAAAATCGAATTGCAAAAGACAAAATTAAAAATAATGAGCAACAGTAATTTTATTTTCATAATTAAAAATTTATCCTGACCGTAAGCATGTGTACGTTCCCTAAATCTCCTTTAGGTAACCATGCATAATCTATAACCAAAAATTTAAAATCCAAACCTGCGCCGAGTGTTAAATTTGTAACAAAAGAATTGTTCGTTCCCGAATATTTCTTAGTCGGTATAACATAACCGCCCCTTAGAGCAAGTTTATCCAATTTCTTTTCAAGAGCAACTTTTATTTCACATATATCTTCATTATAATAATCATCTATTTGAATGGTACCTGTTGTAGTTTCATTTACATTGCCGGTTAATCCGCAATAAATTTTTGTCGGCATACTATAACCTTTTACTTCCCCTCCGAAATTATCTATACCGACCGCAACAAAGGTAGTACTTGTAAAAAAATATAACCCGTTAAGTCCTGCCAAAAAATTTGAATATGAAACATCATCTATTTTTTGTTCTATATATTTTAAAGTTAATCCCATCGAAACGGACGAAGAAAATTTTCTTCCGTAAGACAAATTAAAAACTTTATCACTTGCATTAAAAGTCCCGTCGGATTTATATCCCGAACCGCTTTCCAACACTCTATCCATTTCGCCCGAATCAAAATAAGAAAAACTGAAATTTATTCCGGACTTTTCGTTTAAAGGAAAATTTATATCACCTATACTGTATTTCGTGCCTTCAATATATATTGCATGAGTTAAAACTATTGAACGCTCTAAAAAAGGAATAAAAGCGGGATTTGTTACAGCTGACGATTTTCCTAAAACGGAAGTGTTTGCAAGAGAAGCATCATAAGCATTTGTCGGCATTTGCAATATTTGAAACATGGTCGTTCCGACACCTTTTGCAAAAGCAAATTGTGCAAATATTATAACGGAAAACAAGATTGTAATCAGTTTTATTTTCATACCTTAAAATTGTAATCTATTATAAGGGTTTTATCAACAAAATTTTCTTAATTTTTCTACAATGTTTTTTATAGGATAAACTTTATTTAAAGTATAGAAATGTATACCCGGAGCACCGTTAGACAACAATTCTTTACATTGGTTTACGGCAAATTCTATGCCTGTTTGAATAAGTTTTTCATTATCATCTTTTATGGGAGCAAAAATTTCATGGACTTTATCGGGAACAGATGCTCCGCAAGTGCTGCAAAATTTTATTAATCCGTCATAAGAAGTTATCGGCAAAATTCCGGGAATTACTCTTTTTGTTATTCCTGCAGCTTTAACGGACTTAACATAATCGTAGTAAAGTTCATTATCAAAAAAAAGTTGTGTTATTATAAAATCCGCACCGCAATCAACTTTATGTTTTAAATATTTTATATCAAATTCTTTTGTGGGAGATAAAGGATGTTTTTCGGGAAAACCGGCAATGCCCAAACAGAACTCGTCATTATATTCTTTTCTTAAAAAAGATATCAATTCACTGCTGTGTTTATAATTGTCTATTCCGGGAATCATATCCGGATTATCTCTCGGAGGATCTCCTCTTAACGCAAGAATGTTTTGTATACCTTTAGTTTTAATTTTCTTTACGATTTCACAAATTTCATCTTTTGTATGAGTTATACAACTCAAATGAGCCATTGAAGGTATATCGTACGCTTTTTGTATATGTTCAACCAGAGCTAAAGTTTTGTCTTTATTTCCGCCGGCTGCACCGTAAGTACAAGAAACAAAATCAGGCTTTAATAAAGAAAGCTCTTTTAATGTTTCATGTATTAATTTTATATCACCCTCCGGAGTTTTCGGAGGAAAAATTTCAAAAGAAAAAGTTTTATCTTTCTGTTTAAAAATATCTGTTATTTTCATTTTATTTATTTTTACTTTGCGCTATTCTGGAAATTGCTTTATCAAAACCCAAATCTATTATTGTATCGACAATATCTTTTATTTTGTCTAACACGGAATCCGTTTTTTCCGTGTCTTCTTCATTGAATCTGGATAAAACAAAATCAACTATCTTTGCATATTTCGGTAACGGTCCCATCCCCAACTTCATTCTTGGAAACGCAGATGTTCCCGTCTGTGTAATAATTGAATTTACACCGTTATGTCCGCCTGAAGATCCGGTTGCTCTAAATTTATATTCTCCTATAGGTATGGAGTAATCATCGTATAAAACAAACATTTCGCCGGGCAAAATTTTGTAATACTTTAAAAGAGCTACAACCGGAAATCCGGAATTATTCATAAATGTCATAGGTTTGGCTATCAATATATTTTTATCTTTTCTTTTATAAAATGTAATACTCGCCATATCATTCCAGTTTTTCCAAGAAAGATTTTCTTGTTCGGCAATTTTATCAACCGCTTTAAAACCGAAATTATGACGAGTATTACTATATTTTTCGCCCGGATTACCCAAGCCTACAACAAATTTAATGTCATTAGACATAATTTGTTATTTCTTTGCACCTTCTGCAGCTGCTGCAGCACCTTCTTCTTCTTTCTTACCTTTGCTTATAACTTCAGGAGCTTGAGCTTCTGCCGTTTCTGCAGGTTTTTCTTCTTCTGCAGATTGACCTATAACAGTAACAACTACTGCATTTTTGTCATGATGAACATATTCAACACCGTCGATTTTAGGTAATTGTTCAACGGTAATATCGTCTCCGACTTTAAGTGCTGAAACGTCAACGGAAATTTTTGAAGGCATATCCGTAGGTAAACATTGAACTTTTATTTCTCTCATAACATGTTCCAATGTACCGCCTGCATTTTTAACACCGTCTGCAACACCTTCAACGTGAATAGGAACAAGAATTTCAATTTTTTCGGTTAATGAAATAGATTGAAAATCTATATGGTTAGGAGCTTGTGTAAGAATATGTCTTTGCAATTCTTTAACAATAGCCGGTTTTGAAGAATCTTTAAATTTCAATTCAATAATAACATTTGCTCCTTCTTTTTCTACTATAGACATAAATTTCTTTGCATCAACACTTATTGCTATAGGTTGTTCCTTTTTTCCATAAAATACTGCCGGAACTTTTCCTGAACTTCTAAGAACATTCAAGTTTTTTGTTACATCTCTCATTTCTGCTTCTAATACTACCTGCTTCATAACTTCCTCCATTTATATTTCTGCTGAATTATTTTTAAACGAAAAGTGTGTTCAAAGACTCATCGTTATATATTTTTGTTATTGCCTCGGCAAGCAAAGATGCTATCGACAACACTTTTATCTTCGGCAATGCCGTATCATGTGTAATAGAATTTGTTATTACAACTTCTTTTAAAGAAGATTTCTGTATTTTATCTATAGCTTCACCCGATAAAACACCGTGTGATGCTGCAGCATAAACAGTAAGTGCTCCTGCATTTTTTATTGCATCCGCAACTTTGGTTAATGTACCGCCGGTATCAATCATATCATCGAGAATAATTGCATTTCTGCCTTTAACATCACCTATAATATTCATTATGGCTGCTTCGTTGGGTCTTGGTCTTCTTTTATCTACAATAGCCAAATCAGCATTTAACAATTTTGCAAAAGCTCTTGCTCTTTCAACACCACCCGCATCAGGCGAAACAACTATAGGATTATCCAAATTTAAATCTTTGAAATATTGAAACAATACCGGTCTTGCATACAAGTGATCAACCGGAATATCAAAAAATCCCTGAATTTGTCTTGCATGTAAGTCCACGGTCAAAATTCTGTCTATACCGGAAGCCGTTATAAGATTTGCTACAAGTTTAGATGTTATGGGAACTCTGGGTTCTGCTTTTCTGTCTTGTCTTGCATAACCATAATAAGGAATAACCGCTGTTATTCTTCTTGCGGAAGCTCTTTTTAAAGCATCTGCTATAACCAACAACTCCATAATGTTTTCGTTTACCGGTGCACATGTGGGTTGAATAATATAACAATCAGCTCCTCTGACACTATTTGCTATTTTTACCTGTATTTCTCCGTCACTAAATCTTCCTATTGTTGCAGGGCTTAACTCCATCCCCATTTTTTGTGCAATTTCTTGTGCCAACTTTGGATTTGCATTCCCTGCGATAAGTTTTAGTTTCATTTTAGCCTCTTATTTTTTTCTTACTTTTACTATCTGTCTTGCCCTTGCTATAGTAAGTTTATTTGGCAAAACATCATCGGTTATAGTTGAGCCGGCAGCTATAAGAACTTTTTTACCTATATTTACCGGTGCAACAAGATTTACATTTGAGCCTACAAAAACATCATCTTGTATAACCGTTTGAAATTTGTTTTTACCGTCATAATTGCAGGTAATTGTTCCCGCACCTATATTTACATCTTTACCTACTATTGCATCACCTATGTAAGACAAATGATTAACTTTTGAACCTTGTCCTACAACCGATTTTTTTACTTCACTGAAATTTCCAACTTTAACGTTTTGTTTCAATACGGATTTCGGTCTTATATGAGCAAAAGGTCCTATTTTTACACCTTTTTCAATTTCGGATTCTTCAATATAAGAATAAGTTATAAAAACGGATTCTTCTATTTGCGAATCCATTATTGTGGTATCCGGACCTACAATACAATTTTTTCCTATTTTGGTTTTCCCTTCAATAATTGTATTGGGTTTTATTATTGTATCTTGTCCGATAACAACATCACTGTCTATATATGTCGTTTTAGGATCAACTATCGTCACACCGTTTGCCATAAGCTCGTTATTTTTTCTCTCTCTTAAAATTTGTTCGGCAACGGCAAGTTGTTTTCTGTCGTTAACACCTAAAATTTCTTCTTCCGTCATTAATGCTACGGCATCGGTTTTGTAACCGCCTTTATTTAATATTTCAATTACATCGGTAAGATAATATTCTTTTTTATTGTTTTTGTTATCCACCTTATTTAGCGCCTTCCAAAGAACTTTCAAATCAAAACAATATATACCGCTGTTAATTTCTTTTATTCTTTTTTCTTCTTCTGTTGCGGACTTTTCTTCAACAATGCACTTAACCGCACCTTTTGCATCTCTTACAATTCTTCCGTATCCGAACGGATTTTCCACCATACCGGACAATACGGTCGCATGATTTTTATTCTTATTATGGTATTTTAACAAGTCTTTAATCGTTTTTGATTGAACAAGTGGAGTATCTCCGCACATCACAATCAGTTGCCCGTCAATATTTTTAAATTTATTTTTAGCCTGCAAAAGAGCATGCGCAGAACCGAGTCTTTCTTTCTGAAAAACATGGTCTGCTTTATATTTTTCCAAATGTTTAATAACCAAATCGGAACCGCTGCCTACAACAACTACAAGTTTTTGCATCTTTACTGCACTGTTCAGGCAATCTATCACACAAGAAATAAGTTCTTTGCCTGCAACTTTATGCAAAACTTTAGGCAAACAAGATTTCATTCTTGTGCCTTCACCGGCTCCAAGTATAACACCATAAATTTTATTCATAAAACACCTGCATTATATTAGACCTACAATTCTACAAAATTATTATATGTTTTTCAAACGGATTAAATATAGTATAATTAGTCTTATGAAAACTAAAACAATAACGGATTTAGGTGAATTCGGTTTAATAGAATTTATTAAAAAAAACAATACTAAGCCAAAAAAGTTCCATAATATTTGCTTGGATATAGGTGACGATTGTTTTGCTTTCAAACCTTATACTAAACAAAAATATATAGTAACAACGGATATTTTGATTGAAAATATCCACTTCAAAAGAAATTGGGCCACACCTGAACAGATAGGACAAAAAGCAATAGAAGTAAATGTAAGCGATATCGCTTCTATGGGCAACTCTAAACCTTTATATGCTTTTGTTTCTTTGGGAATACCCGAAAATATATCCGTAGAATTCATAAAAAAGCTGTTTAATTCAATAAAAAACACTTGTAACAAGTACGAAATACATCTTTCCGGCGGTGACACCGTTCGCTCAAAAGATATTACAATATCTGTAACCTTAATAGGGATTTGTTACGAAAAACCGGTATCAAGAACCGGATCAAAAAACGGGGATTTGATATATGTTACCGGAACTTTCGGTGACAGTTCAGCAGGTCTTGAAATATTATTGGCCGGGAAAAAGAATTTAACCTCTTTTGAAAAAAATCTTATAAAAAAACATTTGGTACCGCAGGCAAGATTAAAAGAAGCAACCTTAATATCCAAAAATATAAAAATTACTTCCATGACGGACTGTTCCGACGGGCTTTTTAAGTCTGTAGAACTGTTAACACAAAATAAGGGCGCCGTTATAAATACGGAAAATATACCTTTATCTAAAAATTTAATAAAATATACTAACGGCAATCATAACAATTTGTATAACCATGCTTTGTTTGGCGGTGAAGAGTTTGAACTTGTTTTTACCATAGATAAAAAACATGAAAAAAAACTTAATAAACTTTTGCCGAGTGCAACTTGCATAGGATACATAAATAACAGTAACAAGGTAACATATTTAGAAAATGGTAAAACAAAAAAAATCAAATATAACGGATATAACCACTTTTAAAAATAAAATTTTTTACACAAAAACCGATACCGAAACAAGGGAATTAGGTAAAAGTTTTGCGAAAATATTAAAACCGAAAGATATCGTTTTTTTTAACGGAAATTTAGGTGCCGGGAAAACAACATTTATTCAAGGTATATTATCCTTTTTTGGAATAAAAAAGTTTGTTAGAAGTGCAAGTTTTATGCTCGTAAGCGAATTTGAAACAAAAGTTTGTCCGGTATATCATTTGGATTTGTACAGACTTGACGAAAACAACACTTTGGATTTAGGTATAGACGAATATCTGTTCGGTGACGGTATTTCTTTGGTGGAATGGTGCGACAGATTAAAACATTACAACATAAAACAAAGATGGGAAATAAATATAGATTATACGGATAACGGCAGAAAAATTAAAATAGAGAGATTTTTATGAAAATTTTGGCAATTGAATCTTCAGGTTCTTCGCTGAGTATAGCAATAAGCGAAAATTCAAATGTTTTAACGGAATATTTTTATAATGCGGGAAAAATTCATTCCGATGTTCTGGTTCCATTAACCGAAAAAATAATTAAAGATGCAAAATGGGAACTAAAAGATATAGACAAATTTGCTGTTTCGTGCGGTCCGGGAAGTTTTACCGGAATAAGAGTTGCTATGTCTGTAATAAAAACTTTGGCACAAACATTAAACAGGCCTGTAGTTTCGGTGGATACTCTTGAAATATTAAAAAATCAGTTGAATATAAAGAATGTAAAAATTGTTCCCGCGATAGACGCTTTAAGAAACGAAGTATATGTTAAAGACGGGAAAAATATTGTTATTGTACCTATAGAAAAATTTGTAAAGAAATTAAAAAAATATAAAAATGAGACAGTAATAATAGGTAATGCCGTTTTTGCATATAATAAGTTGTTATCAAAAGAGCTAGGCAAAAATTCCGTAAGTTTACAATCCAACTTACATTTCCCGAAAGCATCAACATTGGCACTTATGGCAGAAAACATTGACGGAACTTCTTTTAAAAATGTTGAACCGATATACGGCAGAAAGTCGTGGGCGGAAGAAAAACAAAAATAAGAGAGGGGTAATATTCTATGAATAACATTGAGATTGTTGCCGATTTAATAAAAAAATCTAAATATGCCATAGGGTTTACCGGTGCGGGAATATCTGTTGAAAGCGGTATACCGCCTTTTACCGGCGCGGGCGGTTTATGGAACAAATATGACCCGAAATTCATAGAATTAAGTTTTTTTTACTCAAACCCGAAAAGATCGTGGGAAGAAATGAGAAAAATATTTTTTAATTCTATGGGAACAGCTCAACCTAACAAAGCTCACCAAGTTTTGGCAAATTTGGAAAAACAAGGTATTGTAAAAGGTATTATTACTCAAAATATAGACGGCCTTCATCAAGCAGCAGGATCAACAAATGTTGTAGAATTTCACGGAACAATAAATACTTTAGCTTGTATTGACTGCAATTTAAGATATAAAACTTCCGAAATCGATATTTCTCAAGATATACCGAGATGTCCTTCATGTAACGGAATACTTAAACCGGATTTTGTTTTTTACGGTGAAGGTATAAACAAAAACAATTACGATAAAGCAACAAATATGGCAATAAAAGCCGATTTGGTTATTATCGTAGGAACAGCAGGACAAGTAATGCCTGCCTGCTATTTACCTTTTACTTCACAAAAGTACGGTGCAAAAATTATTGAAATTAACACATTGGAATCCGCTTTTACAAGCCAAATAACCGATTATTATTTTCAAACTAAAGCAACAGAATTTTTTGGTGAACTTGAAAAATTTTTATAATGAGTGTAATATACATAGTAATAAATAAAAAAAGGAGAACAAAATGAAAAAATTAATTGCAGTATTGTTTTTGGCAGCAGCACTGGTAACACCGGCTTTAGCAGACGGATTGGAATTAGTTCCTAAAATAGGGTATTTGTTTTCACCTGAAGTAACAGCTGACGGACATTCTTCATCAAACGATTCCGGAATACAAGTAGGTGCGGAATTATTTTTTGATATGCAAAATAATTTCTTTTTAGGTGCAGGTCTTGTTTGGGGACAAAATACTAAATGTGATGATCGTTTTGATGAAAAAATCGGTTTTACAAATCTTTATGCGGCAGCAAAATACAAGTTTGATATAAACCAGTCAGGTTGCTTTGTATATCCTTTATTTCATGTAGGTTTAAGTATTCCGGGATGGAACGCAAGCGGAAATTATAATGATTATGAAATAGACGGAAGTTTGTATTGGGGTTTAGGTATTGGCGGAGAATTTAATAATATAATACTTGAACTTATATACGGTTGTAACTATGCAACCAGAAAAATCGACGGACACAGCTATGATTTTACATACACGGCATTCAGAATTAATGTAGGTTATAAATTTAATTTATAATTTGTAGTTTAAATAATAAAAAGGCAGACAGCAACTTGTTTACTGTCTGCCTTTTTTATTTATGTATATTAGATTTTCTAAACTATTAATTGCAGTGCGGTTTTCTGTATTTTTTATTTTACAAAATAAACTCTGTTTTCTTTTCTTGGTGCGGGTTTTGGAATATCTCCTTCAATATAACCTATTGCACAATGTCCTATTCCTTCCCACTCGCCTTCAACACCGATATTTTTTAATAACTTTTTATATTCTTCGGTTTCAAATTCTTCTTTTGCTCTGTGTATCCAAATACTTCCCAACCCTAACGAATGTGCTGCAAGCATCATGTTACCTATAACAAGACTACCGTCATAAACTCTGTTTCTCCAATCTTTTTCGGCAAGAACTATTAATATTACGGGTGCTCCGTAAAACGGATCAAAACTTTCATCCCACCCGCCGATTTTACAATTATCTTTAGCAATTTTATCCCGCAACTCTTTATTTGTAACTGCAACCGTAACAACGGCTTGTTTCCCCATACCGTTTGCGGCATAAAGTCCGGCATCTATTATTTCATCTATATCTTTTTTTGAAACCATATCAGATTTAAACTTTCTTATACTTCTTCTTTCTTTCATTGCTTTAATTATTTCGTTCATACCTTTACTCCTAAAATTGCTTCACAATTTTTAGTTTAGAGTTTATTTACACTCAGAATTTCATAGTTTAAATATATTGTGTGTTTGTAGTTTATTATACGTTCTACATTATACATTGTACATTAAAGAAGTTCATTCAACACTTCTCCCACATCTCCGTTAATATAAACTGTCCTGTCTTTTATTGCTTCGGGAGAAAACAAATCTTTTAAATTTATATAAATATATCTTGCTTTTTCATTTTCGTATGTCATTTGCCAAAACGGCATTTTTATTATAACCGGAGTAAACATTCCGACACCAAGCTCCAAATATAAAATATGACTGTTTTGGTTTTTTGTTAGAAAGTTATAATAATTTGTTGATGCTTTTCGCCAACCTTCATCTTCAACAAAAGTATCATCCATTCTTAAATTCATAATAACATCGCTGTTATCATCGGGACATTTCGGTATAAGTTCCGAAGGTATTCGCATTGAAATATTTTTATCCTGCGGAACCTGATATACTCCGTTATCATCTTTAACAAAACCTTGTGCGGCCATCATTTCCATAACAATTTTTTCATTATCGTAAGTTTTTTTGTTTTCCGGGTTAATACTTTGAAACAAACCGTAATCGCCCTGAATATAAAAAAGTTTTGTTTTATCGAAACCGGCTTTTTGAAATAAGTGATCTACATTTGTGGTTATAACAAAATAATTTTTATCTTTTACCAGTTCAAGAAGCTTTTTATGTACAGGTTTTGGAGAATCTATATATCTGTTATAATAAATGTGTCTTGCCCACCAAGCCCAAAAAGTTTCTTTATCTTTAAAATGATGGAACCCGCCGGAATATATATCCGTAATTCCATACTTTTGTGCAAAATCAAAAAAATAGTTTGTAAATCTTTCGCCCGTATATGTGAACCCAGCAGAAGTTGAAAGGCCTGCACCTGCTCCTATTAAAATAGCGTCCGCCGAAGAAAGTTCTTCTTTTAAAAATTTTATTTTTTCTTTCCTTGGTAAATCTTTTCCCAAAGAAGATACCTGCCCGAAAAAATCCGACTCAATACCTTTCTGCACCGAATACAGATAACCATTATTTGTTTTATTTTTGTAAGAATTTTTCATAACAAAATTTATCCTCTTGTTTAAAAACGTTAAATACTACTCTGTCTGTTTTAGTTTCATTTTGTTTTAACCAATTTGTAACGGTTTCGACGGCAACCTCTGCAGCTTTTTTGTTTGGAAAGCTAAATACTCCCGTGGAAATACAACAAAACGCTACAGATTTTAAATTGTTTTCCAAGCACATATCTAAAATATTTTTATAGCAATTTTGTAAATCTTTTATATTTGTTTGAGTTAATGTTCCTGTAACTATAGGCCCTGCAACATGTATAACTTTCTTTGCGGGAAGATTGTATCCGTCGGTAATTATCGGAACAGCTGTCGGCTGTTCATAATCATCACCGTATTTTTTCCTGAATTCGTTCATTATTTTGTTACATTCGTTTCTTAATTGAACACCTGCAAAAGTATGAATACAATTATCTATACAGGTGTGCATCGGAACAAAACAACCGAGCATTTGCGAATTCGCGGCATTTACTATTGCATCACAAGAAAGTCTTGTTATATCTCCCTGCCAAACTGAAATTTTTTGCAGGTACGGATGTTTACTGTTAATAGTTTCTTTTATCGTTTTAATATCTTTCAAATAAACAATACCTTTTTCTTTGTTTCGTTCCGTAAGATACTCGTCTTGAACTTTTAATATTTCTGCAGAAGTTTCTTTGGGCGGTCTTACATTCATTAAAGATCTTAACAACACTTTTTTATCTTCAATATCTGCAGGTGTTTCTAAATTTTTATATTCCGCAGATTCTTCTTTAAACTTTTCTATTAAATAATTTAATCTTTCTTCTTGAGTTTTCATAAATACCCTTAAAAAATTTGTCCCGAAAGTTTTAATTTTTGTTTGGGCGGAAACTGTTTATCGAACTCGTCAACTTCTTTTTCATTAACAAAATATCCTTTCGGCGGTGTATATTCACCGGCAATACCTTTAAGATAGCCCGGCATTAATTCTTTACATAAAAAGAAAGATGCATCCGCTCCTTCAGGCAAACCATGATATCTTATTCCAAATTTACTTGCAAAAGTAAATCCGCTTTTACCGTAAAAATCTATGTTGCCTTCAAAGCAAAGTGCACCGCAACCAAGTTCTTTTGCTTTATCTATGGAATAATCAAGCAACTTTTTTCCATAACCTTTTCTTTGTAACTCGTTAGCGATACAAATAGGTCCCATAGTCATAATGGGAATATCTTTACCGTCATCTGCTTTAATAACGGCTTTCATAAACATATTTTGTCCTATTATCCTGCCGTCCTTTTCCATAACAAAATCAAGATCGGAAACAAAATCTTTATCATTTCTTAATTGGTTAAGAACATAGTGCTCAAAACATCCGGGGCGATATACATTCCAAAAACTTTCTCTGACAAGATTTTCTACTTCTCTATACTCTTCTTTTTTTTCTAAACGAATTATTATGTTGTTCATTTTTTCCTCTTTGGTGCAGGTAATTCATCATACATTACTTCCAGCAATTCTTTTAGAAACTCTTTATTATCCACTTCGTCAACAAGCAACATTTCTTTTGCACCTTTATACGGCAGTTCCATAGTTGCATTTGGCATCATAGCCACGGCTGACTTTGTCGGTTTTACAAGGAACCTGTCATCATAAATCCCGCCGACAATTTTACCTCGATAATAAATTATATATTCACCCATCATTGCCCGATAGGTAATATTTTTTAAACTTGAAAGTTGTTCTAAAATAAATTCTAAATATTGTTTACTTGATGCCATTGTTATTTTTCCAAATTTTTTAAAGCTTCCGCATTGTTTGAGATAACCATTGCAACTTTTTTACATGTTTTCATTTCGTTACAATCACCGCAAGTTTCATATTTTTTGTTCATGGCACATTGTCTTATTTGGCAAAGTTTATCACAAAATACCGTTTTCTTTCCGTCTGTTCTGCAACCTTCACAATTTATCATTTCCGGAGTAATAGTAATATTGTTTAGTCTGCTCCATTCAGTTGCAACTTTTTTTCTTAACTCATTATCATTATTTATTGTTGCTAACCTTGCTTCGCATTTTTCACAATCCAACCCGCAATATGCAATAAGATTTTTCATTAGTTGCTCCTAAAATTTTATATTTTTTCCAGCAACACTACCGTTTCAATATGCATTGGAGCAGCAGGTCAAATAAAACGGCTTGTATACCACATCAATCATTTGATTACAGTACCGCAATGAGTACAGCGTCTGTCATGAACCGAAAAAGCACTACCACAGCTTGGACAGGTCCAATGCTGCCGCTCGTGTTTAAGAAAAGCATTCATGCCTTTTTCCCTGATCATCTTTAAATTCTCCAAGGGAGATTCCCTGTGCGGATACTGCGAAGTATAGCGGTTCTCCTTCTCCATTACATCTTCACATGGATAATCCGGACACTCATCACAATACTTGTATCCGTTCTTTCTGCGCTTTTCACACAGAACAATGCCACAATGCATTGCGCAAAACTCCGGTTTATGATCGTCCGGACCGTTGCAACCTTGACAAGGATCGTTTTCTATCAGCGCCTGTGAGCATATATTACAATCCAATCCGCACGGAGCTACCATATTTGCTTTAAACATAGCGTAACCTCCGATATTCTAATTTTGCTTCACATAGCCAAAGTTGATGGCAGTTAGGAAGCCTTTTACGAATCGTGACCTATAGTTCTAACGATTCCAGATCATCCGGACTATCCAGATGATTCCCGTCAGATAGTCCACATGTTTATGTGTCACAAAAATATGGCACTTTTTCATTGGTCACTCCTTTATCCGTGACATCAACACTACCGTTTCAATATGATAAGTTTGCGGGAACATATCCACCGGACAAACTTTTTTAACTTTATATTTTTCGTTTTTTGTAATAAGCTTTAAATCTCGGGCAAGTGTTGACGGATTACACGAAACATAAACTATCTTTTTAGGATTTAAAAATAAAAGATGTTCTATAACATTTTCAAAAAGTCCTGCTCTTGGCGGATCTATAATAACACAATCAAACTTTTTATCATTTTGTTTTACCCAATCCTGTGCAGGTTGTGCAAAAAATTCCATGTTATTTATATTATTTATTTGAGCATTATGCTTGGCGCTTTCAATAGATTCTTCCACTTGTTCGACGCCGACAACGGACTTTACATGCGGGGATAAACATATTCCTATCGCTCCGGTTCCGCAATACATATCAAGCAAGGTATCTTGTTTGTCGGGCTGTAAAAGTTCTATTACAGTGTTGTACAAAACTTCTGTTGCTTTGGTATTTGTTTGAAAAAAAGAAAATGGTGCAACAGAAAAATTAAATTTTTGTTCCGCTACTGTTAAAGTTTCCGTAATATTTTCGTTACCGTACAACAATGTTATACTTTCGGCATTAACCGCATCGGAAAATTTTGAGTTTTGTGTCCAGTATATACTTGAACAAAAAGATGATAACTGTTTTACTACACCATCAAAAAAATTTTTGTTTATATCTTCTTGTTTGTTGGTGACGATATTTACAAGCAAATCACCGGTATTAACACCTTTTCTTAGAACAAGATGTCTGAAAAAACCTTCATGAGATTTGTTGTTGTATGCTTTTAAACCTGTATTTATTGCAAACTCTTTTACTGTTTCACATGCTTTTATAATATCTTCATGAGAAATATAGCACGGAGGAACTTCCGAATATTTATAAAAACTTCCCTTACAATGTAGGCCTAATGAAAGATTGGCAAGAGAATCGTTATAAAAACTGAACTCCATCTTGTTCCTGTAGTTCCATTGTACGGGACTTTGTTTTGCTTGCGGTATTTCTACATCTAAAAAGTTTAAAAGTTCTTTAACACAATCCGTCTTAAACTGTATTTGATTTTTATATTCCGTATGCTCAAACGAACAACCGCCGCATTTACCGAACGCAGGACATTTCGGTTCAATCCTTAACGGCGATGGTGTTAATATTTTTTCAAGTTTGGCCTCTCTGTAAGATTTTTTATCTCTTGTAACAAAAACTTCCGCTTCTTCTCCCGGTAAAAGGCCTTCCGTAAAAAGAGCAATCCCGTCTTCACATCTGCATAATACATTACCGGGAAAAACTATTTTTTCTGCTTTAACTTTAATTATTTTATGTTTTAACGACGGCATATCCGTTTCCTTAATTTGTAAAATAATTTCTTCTTGTTTATTCTATCAAATTGGACATATATTTTAAATTGTTTATTTTATATTAATGTTGTAAAAGAAACGGTATTTTAATAAAATAAATAAAAATTTATATCAGGAAAACATTATGAGACAACCTCACGGACAAAACTTTCTTACGGATAAAAACATTGCACACCGAATAGTTGAAGCTGCCGATATACAAAAAACAGATACTGTTATAGAAATCGGTCCGGGGAAAGCCGCTCTTACCGACATTTTAAAAGATTATACCGACAACTTAATTGCGGTAGATATCGATTCTAATTTGGCACAAGCATTACAGCTCAAATATAAAGACAACAAAAACATCACTGTAATAAACAGAGATTTTTTAAAGTTCGATTTACCGGACACAAAATTTAAAATAGTTGCAAATTTACCTTACAACGTAGGAACGGCAATAGTACAAAAGTTTTTACCGAACAACAATTTTGTTTCCGGAGTAATAATGTTGCAAAAAGATGTTATTACCCGACTTATAAGTTGCGAAGGAACAAAAGATTACGGATATATATCTTTGTTTAGACAATATTATGCCGATGCGGAATTTTTATTTGATGTTCCGCCCGGATGTTTTAATCCGAAACCGCAAGTAATGTCGGCTGTCGCAAAATTTTATAACAAATTTCCGCAGGAGCCGAACATAAAACTTTTTCCGTTAATAAAACATTGCTTTACAATGAGAAGAAAAACAATGTTAAATTGTTTATCGACATTTTTAAAACAAGACAAAACTCTGACCGCAAAAATTTTAACGGAAAACAACATAGATGTAATGCTCCGCCCCGATAAACTTACTTTAGAACAATACAAAATATTGGCGGAAAAAATATAGCGTAAAATATTTATTTTTTTTCAAGTTTGGAAATTCTTTCTTCCAGTTTTCTTTGTTCCGCAAGAACATATTTCATTGCATCCGCTACCGGATCGGGAAGTTTGGAATGTTCAAGGCAATCAATATCATTTTTTGTTGCCCCGACCGAAACTCTTGCAGGAATACCCACTGCCGTAGTATTTGCTGGAACATTATGAGTTACAACAGAGGCTGCTCCTATTCTCGCATTGTCCCCTATGGTTATCGCACCCATAATAATGGCATTTGAACCTACAATAATATTGTTTCCCAAAGTGGGATGTCTTTTCTTTTTCTCCAAAGATGTTCCGCCCAAAACGACACCTTTATACAGTAAAACATCATTACCTATTTCAGTCGTTTCACCTATAACTATTCCCATACCGTGATCTATAAAAAATCTTCTGCCTATGGTTGCACCCGGATGAATCTCTATACCGGTAAAAAATCGTGTTATGTGCGACAACAACCTTGCCAGGAAATGAAGTTTATGTTTCCATAAATAGTGTGCCACCCTGTGACTCCATATAGCATGAAGACCCGGATAACATATCACTACTTCAAGCCATGAACGGGCAGCAGGATCTTTTTGAAAAACAGTTTTTACATCTTCTTTTAGTAATTGAAATTTATTCATAAGCTAATTATACAAAAAAATTTCTTCTTTTGTATATTAAAAAAATATGTTAAAATATTTCTGATATGCGATATATTAAAAGTTTGTTTATTACTTTTTTATTTGTTTTGTTTTCGTATTCAACCGCACAGGCATTTTTTTCAAAAGATGATATCGGTTCAACAACCGCACAATTTTTGAAGCTTGGTATAGGTGCACAAAGTGCAGGTATGGGAAATGCCGTTACATCTGTATTCAACAGATCGGATGCTATTTATTGGAATCCCGCAAACTTGAGTTATATGGACAAAAAAGAACTTTCTTTTTCTCATGCGATATGGTTTGAAGATGTAAATTATGAATGGTTAGCTTTCGTGTTACCGACAAAAGAATATGGTAATTTCGGATTGGGATTACAATATGTTTCTTACGGAAGTATAGATAAAGTTGATAACACCAACACTCCGGGCGGTTCTTTTTCTCCGTTGGACATGGCTTTATATTTATCTTATGCAAACACTTATGAACAATTCAGTTTCGGATTAAATTTAAAATATGTTTATTCAAAAATAGAAACATCTGCTTATGCACTGGCTTTAGACTTGGGTGCGGTTTACAATTTTTCAGATAACAAAACCGCTGTCGGTGCCACAATTACAAATCTCGGTACTGAAATGAAATTTGATAAAGAAAGCGAATCGTTACCTGTATTGTTTAAAATAGGAGCTTCTCATTATATTCTTGACGTTTGGTTGGTTTCTTTAGATTTGAATTTCCCGAAAGATAACGAAATTTATGTAAATTTCGGAACTGAATACAATATAGCAATAACGAACGATATTATGTTTGCTTTAAGAGCGGGTTATGAAGGAAGAAACAAGGATGTTCCGGGATTTAACTGGATAAATCTCGGGTTCGGATTAACATATTTGGATTATATGTTTGATTATGCTTTTGTTCCTTACGGCGATATAGGAATGACTCACAGATTATCGTTTAGTATAAAATTCGGAAAACAGGTAGAAAAACAATGATTATAGGTTTAACAGGTTCATATTGTTCAGGTAAAGATACGGTTGCTGATTATATAGTAAAAAATAACGGTTTTAAACATTTTTCGTTATCGGATGAAATAAGATTGTTAATGAAAGAGCAAGGCATAGAACCGACAAGAGAAAATTTAATAAAATTCGGAACTCAATTAAGGCAGAATAACGGTAACGGAGTTTTAGCAAAATTCGTTATGAAAAAATTTGAAGACGGTAAAGATTATTGCATTACTTCCATAAGGCACAGCGAAGAAGTAAAAACATTTAAAACAATAAAAAATTTCGTTTTAATAAATGTAGATGCTCCTCAAAAAATAAGATTTGACAGAATGCAACAAAGAAAAAGACCGGGCGATCCGACAACATTGGAAAAATTTATTGAGCTTGAACAAAAAGAGTCTCAATCTTCCGGTTCAGGCCAACAGGTTGCATTATGTTGTAAAATGGCAGATCTTGTTTTTGTTAACGATACAAACGATATAAATTCACTTTACTCAAAAATAGATAATCTGTTAAAAGATTTAAAATCAAAATATCATGAATAGTGCAGATGTTATAGTAATAGGTGCAGGAGCTTCCGGGCTTATTGCTGCGGGTATTGCCGCGCAACAGGGAAAATCGGTTTTATTAATTGAAAAAAAGACCCGTCCCGCAATAAAACTTTCCATTACCGGCAAAGGTAGATGTAATGTTACAAACAGTGCCGATATACATGAATTTATAGAAAAGTTCGGTAATAACGGAAAATTTTTGTACAGCTCATTTAGTAATTTTTTTAATGCGGACACAATAAATTTTTTTGAAGAATTGGGAGTTTCGTGTAAACTGGAACGAGGCGGAAGATATTTTCCCGAAAGCAATGATGCTCACGATATAGTAAACGCTTTGATAAAGTTCGCCAAAAATAACAATGTAAAAATTATTACAAACAGTGAAGTTGTAAATTTTGTTTGTGAAAATAAAAAAATTAAAAGTATTGTTTTAAAAAACGGCAACACATATTCTGCGGAAAAATTCATTTTGGCAACCGGAGGAAAATCTTATCCTCTTACCGGCTCAACCGGAGACGGTTACAAATTAGCAAAAAGTTTGGGACACACAATAATAAAACCTCAACCGGCACTTGTTCCTCTTGTATCATCCGACGAATATTTAAAACAATTAAACAAACTGAAACTTAAAAACATTGAAATATCGGTTTTAGAAGATAATAAAATCGCAACCAAACTGTTCGGGGAAATAGAATTTACAATTTTTGGGTTAACCGGCCCTTTAATTCTTACCGTAAGCTCAAAAATATTTTCATTACTTGAAGAAAAAAAATCCGTTGAAATTTCCATAAACTTAAAACCTGCTCTTGACGACAAACAATTAGACGACAGAATTATAAGAGAGTTAAACAGTTTCGGCAGTATGCCTGTAAGAAATATGTTGAAAACTCTTTTGCCCATACAGATGATAGAACCGTTTATGAAAAAAAATAATATAAAACATACTGAAATTTGTTCGGCAATAAACAAAGAAAAAAGAAAGAAAATTTTTGACGGTTTAAGAAATATGAGATTTAAAATTGTTTCTACAAGACCTATAGATGAAGCCATAATTACAAAAGGCGGAATATCTTTAAAAGAAATAGAACAAAACACAATGAAATCTAAATTAATAGAAAACCTTTATTTCTGCGGAGAAATTTTAGATGTAGACGGACCTACCGGCGGATTTAATTTGCAGGCGGCATTTTCTACAGGTTACTTGGCAGGACAATTAAAAGGATAGAATAACAGAAGGGAAAAAATGAGCATATTTGAAATTGTAATGTTATTATGTTTTGCAAGTGCATGGCCTTTTTCGATTTATAAAAGTTATACATCAAAACAAATTGCAGGAAAAAGCCTTTTGTTTATGTATGTGGTGGAACTCGGTTATGTTGCAGGTTTGTTACACAAATATTTTTATAATATGGACGGAGTTTTTTACTTATATCTTTTCAATTTCTGTTTGGTTTTAATTGATATATGTTTATATTACAGAAACTCGTTGATAATAAAAAAAACAAGCCTTAAAAATAAATGTTAATTTTTTTGCAAAATACAGTCGTTAATTAAAATGTTTGGCAAAACAATATTTAATCATTCGAATAAAGTTCGGAAGTTTCTGCTTCGGCAATAGTGTCGTATATTTCTTCAACTTCTTCGAAACTCATACCGTATTCACAGTAAGCCGAATAATATCCGCTAGATGCAGACATATTCATAACATATATTTTATCTTCCGAACCTCTAACCTGTAAAGGAACGGCATTTTTTAACATTATTTCTTCGTTTATCGGATATTCCGTATAAACTCCGCTGATATCACCATTATTTGAAAGTTCTTCCGTATCTGTTTTTCTAACACAAACTGTTCTTGCCTCATCCAACAGAAAATTTATTTCTATCATATGCTTCATTGCTCTTATATCAAAATTTGAAAGTTTTAACGGAAAAGTAAAACCTGCAATTTGTGCTGCTTGATCAAAATCTGTTCCGCAATCCGTCCAAGGGTTTGCCATACCTACAAGTTTAGGTTTTTCTTCAACCGTATTGTTTGAACAACTGAATAATACAAATGTTGCCAATAATAAAAACAGAATCTTTTTCATATAATTTCTCCAAATAAAAAATTTTATATTTTTTTCTTACTTTTAATTTCCTGATATTCAAATCTGTATTTTTGTGTAGCATCAGGGTATTTTGCTTTATCAACTTCGGAAGTAAACATAGAATAAGGTCTTATGTATAAACCTGTGTCTCCGTACAGCGCCCTGTAAACCACATACTTTTCACCGGTTTCGCTGTGAATTGCAACATCTTCAACAAAATAATAATCACCTTTAAAATGTTTATAAATTCCTTTTTTCAGTTCCACAATTTTTGCTCCGAAAATTTTATACCGATTATTTTACTATTTTCGTTAAAATATATAAATATTAATTTTTAAATTATATTGTAAAACACAATGATTTTTAATAAAATGATAAAAACAATTGCAAGAAATTATTTGAAAATTTTGCTCTTGTTAATCTCTAACCGCACTTAAAACGGAGATTTTTAAAATTATGAAGTTAAGAGAATTAATAGCAAGCGATTTATTTAGATATACGGGAAAAGTTTCTTTTAAGAAATTTTTATATTGCTTTTTTGTAATAGAAGGCTTTCAATATATGTTTTTTTTAAGAATAACAAAATATTTGTCGGAAAAAAAGTTTGCATTTATCTTTTTTCTTTTCACCAGACTCATATTGAGACATCTATCTCATAAATACGGAATACACATCCCATACAAAACTAAAATAGGTTACGGCTTTTATATCGGGCATTTTGGAGGAATTATTGTAAACCCAAATACGGTTTTTGGAAACAATATTAATATCTCGCAGGGAGTGACAATCGGATCAAACAACCCGAAAAAGTTTGCGATAATAGAAGATATGGTTTATATAGCGCCCGGTGTAAAAATTATTGGCGATAAAAAAATAGGAACTTGTTCCGAAATAGGAGCAAATGCGGTTGTTACAAAAGATGTAGAGCCTTATACATGTGTTGCAGGTGTTCCTGCAACAGTTATTAAAAAACTTGGTCCCAAACCACGATTTGTAACCAGGATTTATATACCAAAATAAAACATATTGCCGATAAGTTATAACCATTAACAATCTTATATGAAACTAACTTTTGCAGTATTAGAAATATTTACAAACATTATTTCTTTTTAGTAAAATTAGTTAGTTTTAATTATAAAAACTCAAAGCATAAAAAACAAGAGGTGGCAAAATGAGTTGTATGTGTTCAGAAGAAGTAAAAAAAATGTGCCCTGTAACAAAAGGCGCAAAACATGGTCCAGCTCCAATACCTGAAGAAGGTAAATGGGTAAAAGCAAAAGAAATAAAAGACATAAGCGGTTTAACTCATGGTGTAGGTTGGTGTGCACCGCAACAAGGAGCTTGCAAACTTACACTTAATGTAAAAAACGGTATAATCGAAGAAGCTCTTGTTGAAACATTAGGTTGTTCCGGAATGACACATTCCGCAGCAATGGCAGCAGAAGTTTTATCCGGTAAAACATTACTTGAAGCATTAAATTCAGATTTGGTTTGTGATGCAATCAATACCGCAATGAGAGAGCTTTTCTTACAAATAGTTTATGGAAGAACTCAAACAGCATTTTCAGAAAACGGACTTCCTGTTGGTGCAGGTCTTGAAGATTTAGGTAAAGGTTTAAGATCTCAAGTAGGAACAATGTATAGCACAAAAGAAAAAGGTGTTAGATACTTGGAAATGGCAGAAGGTTATGTATTGGAAATAGGTTTGGACAAAAACTCCGAAGTTATAGGTTATAAATATGTTCATATCGGTAAAATGATGGAAGCTATAAGAAAAGGTATGGATCCTAAAGAAGCTTTGGAAAAAAATACCGGAACTTATGGAAGATTTAACGAAGCAGTAAAGAAAATTAATCCGAGACACGAATAATAAGGCAAAGTTACAGAATTATAAGTTTATAAACTAAAATATTAAACGGAGTAAAAATATGGTTACATTTGAAGGATATGAAAGAAGAATAGAAAAAATTAAAGCCTGTATGAAAAAGTACGGCATAAAAGATTTGGAAGATGCAAAAGCAATTTGCAACGCAAAAGGCATTGATGTTGAAGCCATAGTTAAAGGCGTTCAACAAATAGCATTCGAAAATGCTGTTTGGGCATACACATTAGGTGCTGCAATAGCAATAAAAGAAGGTGCAAAAACAGCATCTAAAGCAGCAGAATTGATAGGTATAGGTCTTCAAGCATTTTGTATTCCCGGTTCCGTTGCAGACCAAAGAGCTGTAGGTTTAGGTCACGGAAATTTGGCAGCAATGTTACTTAGAGAAGAAACAAAATGTTTCTGTTTCTTAGCAGGTCACGAATCTTTTGCAGCGGCAGAAGGTGCTATCGGTATTGCAAGAACAGCAAACAAAGTTAGAAAAGAACCTTTAAGAGTTATTCTTAACGGTTTAGGTAAAGATGCAGCATACATAATTTCAAGAATTAACGGTTTTACCGCAGTTGAAACCGAATATGATTATCATACCGGAAAATTAAATATAGTAAGCGAAAAAGCTTTTTCCGACGGTGATAAAGCAAAAGTTAAATGTTATGGCGCAGACGATGTTAGTGAAGGTGTAGCAATAATGATACATGAGGGAGTAGATGTTTCCATTACCGGAAATTCCACAAACCCGACAAGATTCCAACACCCTGTTGCCGGAACATACAAAAAATGGGCAATTGAAAACGGTAAAAAATATTTCTCGGTAGCTTCAGGCGGTGGTACAGGAAGAACATTGCATCCTGACAATATGGCTGCAGGTCCTGCTTCTTACGGTATGACGGATACTATGGGCAGAATGCACGGCGATGCACAATTTGCAGGTTCATCTTCAGTTCCGGCTCATGTTGAAATGATGGGACTTATCGGTATGGGTAATAACCCGATGGTAGGTGCATCTGTTGCTGTAGCCGTTGCTGTAGAACAAGCAGCAAAATAATTTTTAGCAACTAAAACTTAATAATATAAAAACTTCATAACCGAATATTCAGGTTATGAAGTTTTTTTGTTATATTGTAGTTTTATTTTTAGGCTGCGGACAAAATAGCCTTGATATTTTTTACTTCTTCTCTGTTTATTAATATTTGTGTAATATCAATTTCCGGAACATCCACAGCTAACAATTGCAACAAGTCTGCCAAAGCTAACGCTTTATCTTGCGGTTTGGTTTCTATGTCATTTATTGTTCCAAACAAAATATTTATTTGTTCTCTTAAAGGACGATTGTTATTTGTGTCGGACAACCCGTCAATTTTTACCCCGGCAACTTTTTCTAAAACATCTATATAAGGTACTTCATCTTTGCCGTAAGTTTTCTTTACTTCTATTCCTGCATCAAGGCATAATAATCTTGCTTCAACCAAAGCTAAAGCATAATTTTCAAAATCGTCGCTGTTTGAATATTCTCTCTTTACATATTTTTTAAATTCCGAATTTTCAAGAATACCTTGTACTATGGCACTAAATTGTTTTAAAACAATTTTACCTTCCTGCTCATTTTTATAATTGATTAAAACGTCAAGCAATTCTCCTTTTACTATCGGTGTTTCGGCAAGTTTTATTTCTCTTGTTTTGCCCGCCAACGATTTATAACTTACGGAAACATTTAATATTTCTTCTATCAGTTTATCATCAACCGGTTCACCTTTTCTTACTGCCGAAAGTAGCTTATAGAAAATATCTAAACTTTCTTCTTGTACATAATATCCTTTTTCTATGGAAGCAAATCTTCCTTTTTCCAAAGCTTCAGACAAAGATGAAGCTATCCGGCTCCTGTTTCCGAGTCGTGCTCTCAAAAATTTTGCAGGATTAAAACTAAACCCGTCATTTGAATGTTCGGCAAAATCCACAAGCCAACCTGGAATTATAACCGTTTTCACTTTTTCAAATCTTTTTATTATGTTTGCCATATCCGACGGCATTATACTGTCGGGGGAAACAGAATTTTTATCTAAATAAAATAGTACCGTTGCATCTTTAGGATAAGATTGTATATCGTTCATATCCGCAAATGTTACATTTACTATATCTTCATTTTTAAATTTGAAATCGGACATTTTGTTTTCTTTATCAAGATGAATACCGATATAACCGGAACGAGTTATGGTATTTAAAACTTTTTCTGTTTTTTTCACGAAATTTTCAACATTTTGAACAGCAACCGCATCGTTTGTATCAACTTTTTCAAAACTTAAAATTACTCCTTCAACCGCAACAATTTCTTGTCCGTTAATCACGGATTTTGAAGAAGCCATTTTGTCGATTAAAGAAGATATGTCGGAATTCATGTCGGCATTTGTAATTTCGTGAGTAAGTATTACTTTAATATTTTTGTTATGAGCTTGTTTAACTAAAAATTGTAATTTGTTTGCGGCTAAACGGCTCGATACCACTATTGTATCGAAATTTTTATTCACGGTTTCGGCAACCCTGCTTTTTATGGTTTCAAAAGAAGAGAGTTCGTCTTCAAAAATATAGTCCATATTTACAGGCATTTTTTTCATTGCTCTCACACGTTCTTCACTTCTGGCAGACTGTAGTGCCGTATCAATATTTTCAAATATCGGCATATCGGGATTTACTGCAATTATATTGTCCAACCGCCCGGGCAAAATTTTTATGTTTTCATCTTCTTTAACTCTCTCTTCAAATATAATTCTGTTTTCACCGTTATTACTTAAAGCATCAAAAATATCGGTGGATTCGGCATTCCTTAAAATTGAAGTAAAATATACGTCAATATTTTTGTTGACCGGCATTTTTATCGTTGTAAAACCTAAAGTTTCGTCTTGTTTTAAGATTTCCGGAAAATAATTGTCGTCAATATGGTTTGCTATAACAACGACTTTAACACCCATTGCAGAAAGTTCTTCTGCTCTTGTTCGAATAATACTATTATATTCTGGAGCATTTATTACATAGATTGTATCATCAAGTTGTTTCATTTGCCATTTCATTATGAAAGTTCTTGCCAAAATTTTTATTTGTTCAATAAAAGAAAATACGGAAACTTCGATATTATTAAACATATGCAAAATATAATTGACGATTTTTCCCGTTAAAGATGTACCGCCTACCAAGGCGGTAGCTTTTATTATAAATGATAACCTTTTTTCCATAAAAAGTTGTAAATGTTTGCTTCCGTTTATATATTGTTTATGTTGTTTGAGAAATTCTTGTTGTGTTTTTGTTCCGCATACAATTGACATCATATCACCAAGTTCTAAAAAAGGTACAACAAATACCGAATAAATGCCGCGTAATGCATTTTTCAACGGTACAAATTTTATATTTTCAATAAAATCCGGATATGATATGGTAAAAGAAACCTTTAAAAGCATTTCCTCTTCCGTTTCTCCTTCATCGGCTTTATATAAAACAACAGCCTCACCCGGCATTACAACATACACATTGTTATAAACTTCATTCCCTTGTTCCGACAAATCCAAATCTCTTGTTGAACAATAAACTCGCCACGGAGTTGTTTTCATGGAAGGAGGGAGTTGCCAATGAATAGGAGTATCCGACATATTCATCAAAACAACAGTATCGTCATCAAAAATACCATATTCGCTGAGACGATCTCCCGAAACCATAAAACCGAAATATTGTTTATGCCAATCTTCAGGCTGCGCTTCACGGCCGTTTGGTTTCAACCATTTAATATCTTCATCACCGAACTTATTTACAACTTTTCCGGAAAAAGGTTCTCCTCTGGAACTGTCGAGAGAAGGATGTTTTAAACGATATTGTGCAAGTGCTCCCATATACTTTGCCAACGGTGCCTGATTATCCCACCGCATATTCAAATATTCGTTACTCTGATTATACGGATTATTGTTTCCGTGCTGTGTCCTTAAAAATTCGTCCCCCATGGAAAACATTACAGGTCCTTGGCAAAAAGATAAAATGGTCATGGCTGCAGCGACATATTCGGCTATATGTTCATTATCGTATCCCAAACCCATCCCATACTCGTTAGGACCGTCGTTATTGTTCCATCCGTTATCAAGATTATTTTTTTCGCGGACAGCCAAAAGCTGTGCATAAGGATGACCGTCGTGTGAACCCATATAATAAACATAAGGTTGTGCTCTGATTCCTATCCCGTTGGGCTCGGCAATAGCCGAAGCAATAGAGCCCGGACCTGACCGCCCCATTATAAAATTACGAATTGCTTCTCTTATTCCGCTGTTCCATGTAAAAATGTCTCGGCGAAAATCGTCGGTATAATAAGATCTTACGCCTTTTACACCGCCGGTTGCCATATACCCTTCAGCTACCACATCTATACCTTCTTTTTCTTTTATTTCCGAAAGAATTGCACTGTTATTAAATATTTGCATATATTCCGAATTCGGATCAAATTCTCTTGTTTCCTCATTTCTTGCCGCCGCCGCCATTAAATCATGTCGAAACAAACGGACACCCATAAGAGCATACATTTCTTTATATCTGGTCATCATATTAAGTACTACGGGGTTGTTTGTATTAAATGCATTCCCGCAACCCGAAGCATCATCATAACTTGCTTTGTTTTTGGGGTGAAGCAAATAATAAGTGGAATTGTCCAACAATCTGTAACATAAAGACGGATCGGTTGCTGCCGAACCTTCCCCTGTATGATTATCAACAACATCCATTCCGAACCGGATACCGTTTTTACTTAATTTTCTTATAGTTTCTTTTAAAGTTATTAAATTTTCCTGCGGTCTTAACGGATCGCCGAAATCCGGGTTCAAAGCAAAAAATGTTACCGTTTGATAACCGGAATTGTTTCTTAAACCTCTTTGATGAGAATACGGATCGTTAGCATCGGATTGAATCGGTTGAACTTCCACGGTATTTATTCCTATTGATTTCAAATGTTCAATAACTTTATCATCGGCAAGACCTTGTAATCTGCCTCGTTGTTCCGGCGGCAAATCTTCTTTTAATGCTGTAAAACCACCGACATGCAACTCATAAATAACCGGTCTTTGACTCTTTTTTAAAATCGGCGGTTTTGCGGTTTCAACGGAATCTAATTTTCTTAAATCTACAACTATCGATTTAGGAACAAACGGTGCGGAGTCGCGGGTATCAGGTTTATACAAATTCCCTTTTTCGCACACTATTAAAGAATCATCGAAAACAAACCGCGATTCTTGTTGGAACGAATAAGGATCCACAGCAAGTTTGTTGGGATTAAAAAAATGTCCGTGCCGCGGTTCGTAAGGCCCGTGTGCACGAAACCCGTATCTTTGACCGGGTTTTACATCCGGAAGATAAATATTCCAAACATCGTCTTTGTTTTTAACCATTTCATATCTTGTTTCATTGCCTTGCTCGTCAAAAAGGCACAATTCCATTTTTGTTGCATTTTTTGAATATACACCGAAATTTGTACCTTGCCCGTCATAAATTGCACCAAGCCCGTTTTTTTTCATTAATTCATAGATGCTGTTAGTCTTGATTTTATCTGTTGAAAATTGAAAATTTGAATTTATCATAACTGCTTTTGCATTGTGAACCATATGCAAAATATAATTTACTGTTTTCCCTAAAAGATTGTTACCGCCAAAAATAATGGTAGTTTCTATTATAAATGAAAGCGCTTGTTTCATAATCATTCTTGTATTTTCGTCACCGTTTACATACTGTTTATGTTTTTCAAGAAAATCTTTCTGTGTAATTGTTCCGTTGATTATAGACATCATGTCGGAAATTTCTTTAAAAGGAACGATAAAAACAGAATAGAAATTTTCAACAACTACAGCTAACGGTTTAAATTTTATTTTTTCGGCAAGAGCCGATTTGTAAACAGACAGCAACGGTTTGCCTTCATTATTTTCTATTAAAGCAATTTTGTTTTCTATATATTTCCTGTGCTCCGAAGAAAAGTTTTGTGCCGTATTTTTCAGGAAAGATATTGTTTGTGCATCCAAATAATATTTATTTAATGTATTAAATATCGCATTGATTTCTTCGGTACTAACATTTTTTCTTACAGACAAAATCAAAAAGTCTATTACTGCATTTTGAATTGAAAAATCGGTATCAAATTCAATTGTGTCTATGGAACCTTCTTTTTCCGTTTCGGTTTGTTCGTCTTCATAAAACACTATTCCGTTTTTGATTGTAAGTTGTTTTCCGTTGGCGGTTATATTTACAGCATCAGGCTCAATTTCTATATTTTCTATTTCTACAACTTTTTTACCGTACCCTGAATTTATAACGGATTCTATAACCTTTATATCAAGCATATTGTTTGTTTGGAGTTTTCTTAAAGTTGTTTCGGGAAAAACTATGGTAAATACGGCTTTCAGCGGATCTGCGGATAGCGGAGACAACTCAAAAACAGCTGATTTTTTAATAAAATCGAAAGCGGTTTTTTCAAATAATGTTGCTTGTTTTTTAATTATGGAATTGTAAAAATTGTCGTATCCAGAAACTGCATTAACAGTTTCCGGTGTAATAACTATATAACTTTGTTTATTGTTTTCAAGAAGTTTTGAAATGCCCGATGTATGAAACCCGCCGGAAATTATAACATCTATTTTTGTTGCCGTTTTCAACATATTTTCGGTGTTGCCGTTGCGAACAGGATTGATTTTTGAATCATTTTTATCATTTTTGTTAATCAGCGGGTTCACAAAATATTCATTTCGTTTTGTATTTACCGAATAAAATTTTTCAGCTGTATCTATGAAACTTTTCAGAGTATCGAGTTTTGCGGAAACTATATATTTATTAACAATTCGTTTAAATTCGCTAAAAGCATAATTATAATTTTGATATTCTCTAAAAGTTATTTTGTTTTGCAATAAAGATCCTAAAATCGAAACAAATCTTTCCATAAACAAAACTTCTGTTTCGCTTAATGTTTTTGCGGATTTATTTCTTATTTCGGACACCAACATTTCTTCTTGTCGAACAAACTCTATAGGATTGAGTTGTAAATTTAAAATAATATGTTCGGTTAACAATTTTATTTGTGCAAATTTTTCATAATCTTTTGCTTTTTGCAAATGTTTACTTAATTCAAGATAAAATAAATTTTCAGTTTCGGAAGATTTTGACAGTTCTATAAGAGCCTGATATTCCGTAAAAGGTAACTCTTGTTTTAATAAATCTATCGCGGACGACGTTTCTTTAACTATATTTTTAGTATCGATTTTTGTTCTTGTAGAAAGAATTTGTTCAAACAGAAAAAGTTGAGAATATTTTTCCAGATTTATATCATACTTTTTAGCAAACCTAAATAAAGTTTTAAAATATTTTTCCGTGGTAATTTCTTTTTTCTTATATTTTTGAGACAATGCAAGAACTTTTTTGTTATCTTTCCCGTAAATCTTTTGTCCCAAAGATTCTAATTGTAAACTTAACGGTAAAAGCTGTGCTTTAACGACAGTTTCGTTTTTTTTCATTTCTTCAAGGCGGACAAGATTTTCGGAATATACATCAAAATTTTCTATACCGTTTAAAATGTTTGGTTTGTTTTCCGTAACAGAAAAATATTCCGCACCGGACAGTTCCCCGCCGGACATCATTGTTTCAATAAAAGCTTTTTTTAATGAAATATCTGAAATGTTTGTAAGCCAATTTGTATTTAATTTTCCCCGGGGTGCACCTTCAACATAGATATCGGATATCCCGTACTTTTTATCAATGTAGGAAAGAATTGAAGCTATATTTTTTTGGATTTGCGAATCTCCGTGCAAATCTTGAATTTGAACTACAACTGTTGATGTTGAAAAATCTGCAGACTTTGTAACTTTTCCTGCATTGAAAGGAACAACGCTTTCAAGATTTGTTTGCGGTGAATAAGCAGCACTTACAGGGTTTGGTGAAGGAACAGCAAAACCGTTAATGCCGAATGACGATAATATTAATTCTGCTGTTACAAAAACAGCTGTACATTTATTTAAAAAAGATTTTTTTGAAAACATTTTATATCTTGGAATTCAATTTTATTTTTATGCAACACAACAACAAAGCCCCGACATTACAAAAATCGCAAATGTCGTTTCTTTATATATATTTTAACTCATATCCGGTTTTATCTCAATAGTTTTAGCTTTACAAAAGTTTAACTGTTATATGCTTCAAATAATGCTTTTAATAATTCCTGACCTTTTACCATTGTTTTATAGTCAACATATTCGTTAGCGGAGTGCATATTGCATACGGTTGCCAAACCTATTAAATATGGGGAAAACTGTTCACCTTCAGCATTTTGTTTATTGGCATAAATATGAGTTTCGGCTCCTGCATGAAACGACGAAATTTCAGGTTCTATCCCGACTTTTTCAGCTGTTTTTGAAAATAAATTCGGCATATATTCGTCTTGATTTTTTTCAAACATCGGCATTTTTACATTAAACACAATTGTTGCCGTTGCTATACCTTCATATTTTTTGTTAAACGCATCAACTGTTTTCTGCATCGTTTGTATAAGTTCATTTTCTTTTGCTTTGTTTGAGCTTCTTATAGAATATGTTGCTGCAGCATCGGTATTTATAACATTTGTAACATTTAAGTTGCCTGAAGAAATTCCGCCGATATTACAAGAAGTGACGACTTGCCCGTTTTCACTGTAAAAAACACCTTGCGGCATATCGGAAACCAACTCTGCAATTAATTTTGCCGCATTTTTTCTTGTGTTATCTCCGATATCGTTTCCGGAATGTCCGCCTTTTGGTGCATTTACTTTCAAATTTACATCTACATAACTTGCACCTGCAACCAAACATTGTCCGAGAGCATCACTGTCTAATACCAATACATACTTTGATTTTATTTTTGAAAAGTCCGTATTTTTTATGCCGGTCATACCGTTTTCTTCGTCTCTGGTGAAATGAAGTTCTAATCCGCCGTGCTTTATATCAGACCTTTTTACAAGTTCTTTTGCAAAATACAATGCATTTGCAACACCTGCTTTATCGTCTGCACCGAGAGTTCTGCCTTTAGCTTTTATTAAATCGCCGTCCAAATAAGCAACAACAGGGGAATCGTCTCCTACAACATCCATATGCGCGGACAACAAAATCGGTTTTTTTGTTGTATCCGTTGCAGGTATTGTTATGTATATATTTTTATAGTCGTCTGTCTCGCAAGGCAAATTATTTGCTTTACAATAATTGCAAATCCAATCGATGACTTTGTCTTCTTTTAGTGACGGTGACGGAATTTCCGCTATAGAACAAAACAAATCTACCAATTCATTCTCTTTTCTTAATTCACTGATATTCATAATTTGCTCCTGTGGTTGTTAGTTAAGTTTGTATAAAATAAATTTTTGTGGTAATTTTATTCTAACATAGTTTGCTTATGCTTTGCAAAGAAAAGAAATGTGTTTGGATAGTTAAATTTGTATGGAACAAGACAGTCTTTATACTAAGAAACCAAACTTTCGTTCCGTCGTTTTCACCAATAATATTAATTATATTTTTCTCATTGACATTTGGAATCTTTTGTAATATACTCCTACAGGGCAAATATAGATTATATTAACTTGGTAATATCGGAGATAGAATGAAAAGATATAGTTTTTTACTAATAATATTGAGTTTGTTTATTGGCTGTCAAAGTACAGGTTTTTTAATGGGAAAAGCAAAAGTTACAATGATAACTGATGATTTTTATGCTGCAAAAGATGAATATGCTCCAATAGAAGTTTATATTGCAAAATTACCATCAAAACCATATATTGAACTTGCTCAAATTTCATGCAATGATACAAATGAAGATTGGTGTTTAAAACAAATAAAAATCAAAGCTAGAGAAATAGGTGCAGATGGGATAATTATTTTGGGAAAGGCTTCTACAGAAAGTGTTGCAATTCCTATTGGTAGTGTATATTATGTTGGAAGTGAAGATTATGGAATGAAAGCTGTTGCCTTTAGATATAAATAGCTTTAACTTTGACATTTTATATCATTATCTATATAACAAAAACATATTGTAACTAGTTGGCTTAGCGATTATTGAAAGTCTAAGACTAAAAAACAGAACTATCTTTATAATTTTTCAGATATTTTATATGTATGATGACATCCTTTTTTAGCATGTTTTACTGATTCTTTGTAAATATAGTGTATATTCATTATTATTTCTTTTTATCTTTATAAATATACTTATATAAACCAAACCATATAAAAGCTATAAGCAATATTATTCTTGTATCTTTTAAGCCACACTCATAACATATACCGGGTACAATAAAAACTAATATGAGAGCTACAACAATATCAATCCAATTAATAGCTTTCATTTTTTCTTACCTCTTTCTTTTAAAGTAAGTTGTAATTCTATTTAATTCTTTAATAATTTATTTTCCGTTTTTAAGTTGTTCAATTTTTATAAAACAAACCACCCTTTTTACGCCTTTATTCTATCATAGTTTAATTATTGTTTACAAAATAAAAAAATTTGCTAAAAATTTAATTTTATTTATACAATTATGTAAATAAATCGGAAACAAAATATGAATTTATTAAATAATATAAGCAATTTTTTCGGTAAATATATGGCTGTAATAGTGCTTGTTGTTACGGCTTTTACTTTGTTTATTCCGCAAACGGGATTGTGGGTTTCGTTAAGCTGGATAAACTATCTTCTTATGATAATAATGTTCGGTATGGGACTTACATTAAAGTTTGACGATTTTAAACTTGTGTTTGTTCGCCCGAAAGACGTTATTATAGGTTGTGTTGCACAGTTTACGATTATGCCTTTACTTGCTTTTATGTTGTGCAAACTGTTTAATCTTGATGTTGCACTTATGACAGGTGTTGTTCTTGTAGGTGCTTGTCCCGGAGGAACATCAAGCAATGTTATTACTTATCTTTCCAAAGGGGATGTTGCATTATCGGTAAGTATGACAAGCGTTAACACAATTCTTGCTCCCGTTCTTACGCCATTAATTACATACCTTTTATTAAGTACCACCGTTAATGTCGATACTTATTCAATGTTTATTTCCATTATAAATGTGGTTATTATACCGATAGTTTTAGGGTTTATTATAAACAAATTTTTCGGAACATTTACTCAAAAAGCAATAAAGGTTCTTCCGATGGTTTCCGTTACAGGTATTTGTATGATTGTTGCAAGTGTTGTATCGCACAATGCATCAAAAATTTTATCTACGGGACTGATAGTATTTACCGTTGTTATTTTACATAATGTTTTAGGTTATGCTTGCGGGTTCGGGTTAGGGAAAATATTGAAATTTAATGTTGCAAAAACTAAAGCCGTTTCCATAGAAATCGGTATGCAAAATTCAGGTCTTGCAACAAGCCTTGCATCAACATCGTTTGCTTCTCTTGCCATGGCTACCGTTCCGGGAGCAATTTTTTCGGTATGGCACAACATTTCCGGCGCAATATTGGCAAACATTTTTAACAGATGGACCGAAAAAGATAAATAAAGTTACCCTTTATACTTATAAAAAACTAAATCCCTATCGTCTTCAAAATACAATCCCATATTTTCATAATTTTGTTTGATTTCGTTTTTCTTTTCTTCATCCATATATTCTTCATCATCAACTATAAAATGATCTTTTGTACCTTTTTTAATTTTTATAACTCTTTTCTTATCATCGGTATATGTTTTATATTCGTCTTTAGCCGATTCCGGATTTTTGTCGTAATATTCAAAAAACTTTTCCATATCATCGTTGTAACTGTACCCGTTACAAGACAAAAATTGGTCTGTATGTGTTGCCCCGAAACTGACTAAACTGCCGGTTTTTTTATCGTACTCGCACTCAAATTTCGATTCGCTGTGCGAATATGCGGAACTTGAACCGCCGTAAACAACTTCTATTTTATTATCTTTTTTGTTAATTTCCACATAGATTCTGCCGGCGGTTACTTCCGTCCACGAACCTAAAAAGTCTGAAATTGTTGGAACACCTTTGTTGTTGCCGTAAAAGAAATATCCGGTTATTAATATTACCGATAAGATAAACAATAATAACAAATTTTTTATAGACATTTTATGCTCCCGATTTTTTTTTACGATATTATAAACTAATTTTATAAACAATACTTTTTAACAAGCGGAATTTTCGAAAGTACATAGGTAGTTGAAAAACTGCATACACCAACTATTATGAATACCAAAGGTATTGTTATTAAATTTTTATCACTTAATAAATGATTAAGGTTATTAAACAAGTTTAACTTTTTTGCAATCATTATAAAAAAAGGATGTATTAAATAAACACCTAATGTTAAGTTAGATAATTGTAAGATTATTTTATTTTGTTTTGCCTGCAAACATTTGTTTTTTAGAAGTAAAAATATTGAAATCGCCGTAAAAATTACAAAAGGACAAAAAACATTAAAGAAAAAAGACTGTTTGTCTGTACCGGGTACAGAATATTTAATATCTCCAACAACAATAGCA
>JAEEGI010001885.1_pt1 | contig 51977 bp, 46 predicted proteins | sample 8958751 | NCBI WGS metagenome assembly JAEEGI01 (sample SAMN16246545, study PRJNA631951) | gut metagenome | biome: gut microbiome; feature: rumen; material: KS-attached | host: Bos | place: Iran: Karaj | collected 2018-10
GGCCAGAAGCTGAACATCCCCACGACGCCCGTCCGCTTCAACGCCCAGAACGGCTTTGCCGAGCAGAACCGCTATCAGGTCTACGGCCGTCTGCTGAAGGGCAGCAAGCTGGAGGCAAAATCCGACGTACCCGGCGTGAAGTTCGAGGTGAGTCCCATCATTGAGGGCCGTGCCACCATCAAGGCCACCTACAATGGTCAGACCAAGATCTTCCTGATCAACTGATTTCACCCATCCCAAGCCAGTCTTGGGTGAAAACCAGCGTCCCTTTAGTATGATACCAGAGCACCTTTGGTATCATACTAAAGGGACGCTAGTATCATACTATAAACCCTTTAGTATCATACTATAGAACCTTTAGTGTAAAGGGATGAGACTATCTGATGACCACTTTCCTGACCGTGCCGTCAGTCTGCCGTACGATGTTCATGCCGTGGCCAAGGTTGTTCCTCATATGACCTTGCAGGCTGTAGACCCGTTCAGCAGTGGACGCATCGGTGCAGACAGAACGGATGGGTGTCTCCTCACGGCTATAGGATGCCTTGCCAGAAAGCATCTCAGCCTGAATGGATTCGCTGAACAAGTTAACCCGTATGCGGTAAACGCCTGGTGTGGTGACACGCCATTTTGTATCGTCACCCCCTATACGCAGCCGAGAGGCATGAAGAATGTCTTCGTCCTGACGGAAAGGATGAAGCTCACGGGGACCCCACGTCATCTGGCCTTCCAGTTTGAACCGTCCGGGCTCCACCACATTATCGTAGATATCCAACTCTCCCGTCCATTCAAAGATGTAAGGATTGTCGTGGTCACGGACGAAGGAAAGCATGTTGTCACGTTTCCATTCCGTTTGGTCTGAGCCACCGGCTATGGCGCTTCCTGCTATGAGCAGTTCATTCCATGGCAGGAACAGCTCGCCCGTGACCGTCTTGCTGACTGGATCGACGATGAAACGATAGCTGTCCTCGCTGAACGACACCACCCATCCAGGACTGCTGCTGTTGGTGGTCATGGTGTAACCGATGCCGTAGTTGACAAGATAGGAGTCCACCAGCTTAGGGGTAAGATACTGTGTGACGCCCTCGCTACAGGTGGCAGTGGTCATGAGCAGCAGTTCTCCTTCAACCAAGGCTCCCGCAAAGCGGAACTTGCCATCAGGACACAGTTCCAGCTGACGGGGTCCGTCGGGTACTGCCGAGCCTGCTGCCCACAGCGCAGTCTGTGCGGCTACGCTGCCAAACGACAGGCAAGAAATGACCAATGATAAACAAACAATACGTTTCATATACTTCTATTTCCTGATTTCTTTTATGGTTTGTACCCGTCCGTCCGACCATGTACGGCGGATGATGCATGGTGTATTGGGCAATGCCGATGACAGTTGCCGTCCCTGCAGATCGAAATACTGTTCCGAACACAAAGCCGTGGCATGAGCAACACCGATGCCGGTTCCAGCACGTTGTAGTCTGACAGTTACGGGCTGGTCGCAAGATGTGGCAGCAATGCTGACAGTCACCTCATGCCGCTCGTCATCATAGCTCCAGCTGTCGGTATCGACATCATTGACACTCACCGACTGCGGGCAGTCCTCATCCAGCACCTGCACCGTATAGCTTCTTTCCGTCGGCATACCCTCGAAGTATCCGCTTCGAGGCATGATGTCGAGCAGTATCTGCCCACCGGTGCGCTGTTGACGGATGACGGTGGTAGTGTAGGCTCCCGACATATAGTCCTGCGTATCGCCCTGGTCTTCATAGAGCGACGTCTCGCCGTCGGCTCCAGGCGCAACGACGAGGTGCAGCTCATCGGGACGCGTCTTGAGATTCGGCAGCTTAGGATTACATGGAATAACTGCACCTGCCCGATAGAAATACGGTATCTCTTCCTGGCCATACCACTGGCCGATCGTCTGTCCGCCCTCAACGAGCATACCCCTGCACACATCATACCACTGTCCCTGAGGCAACCAGGTGCGGTGGAAAGCCTTTCCGTCACGTTCCGATGCCGTCACCACAGGCGAAACCAGTATATCATCGCCGAACATATACTCCTGTTCCGAACGGTAGGCCTCGTTTTCCTCTGGCCATTCATAATAGAGCGGACGGCAGATGCTGATGCCTGTATCATAGGCCTGCCGGGCAGCAGTATAGATGTAGGGCATGAGCTGATAGCGCAAGTGGACGCATTTCAGCATCGAGGGGAAGTTCTCGTATTTCCAGATGCGGCGTTCATTGCCGGCCTGGCTGGCTCCGTGGGTACGGAATATGGGTGAGAATACACCGAACTGCAGCCACCGCAGCATCAGTTCCGGATTGGGATCGCCCAGCTGCAAATGTCCACCCAGGTCGTGGCCCCAATAGCCGAAGCACACATTCGATGCCGTGGCAGTGAAATAAGGTTGGAAGGCCAACGATCCGAAGGTGCCATAGGTGTCGCCCGAGAATCCTATAGGGTAGCGATGGCTGCCCAGCCCTCCCCAACGATGGAAGATCAGAGGACGGCGGTCTGTACGGTTCAGCCGCATGTCGTTGTAGAACACATGGTTGCACCAGAATGTCTCACCTAGACCGTCGACGTATCTGCTGGTCAGGTTCTGCTGCCAGTCGAGCCACCAGAAGTCCACGCCCTGACGTTCGCGGTCGCGGATGATGCGACTGAACAGTGAGCGGTAGAAGGTGGAGTCGTGCAGCTGCCAGGGCACGCGGTCGACACCAGCAGGCAGACCCATGTCGCTGCGTATCTCGCTGAAGTGCTCTTCATGGCTGGCCACACCGTCGGCGGGATGCAGATTCAGGCTCACCTTCAGCCCCTGCTGGTGCATCCAGCGTATCAGCCCCTCGGGGTTGGATATGAGGTTTCTGTTCCACGTCCATCCCGTCCATCCGTCCAAGTGCCAGTCCATGTCCATGATCATCACATCGATGGGAATGTCGTTCTGTCTCATCTCGTTGGTCAGGTTCATGAAGTCGCTCTGCGTATAACGCTGGTACTTACTGTACCAATAACCCAAGGCATAAAGCGGCGGCATGGGCTGGCGACCGGCTATGCTGATGTAGTCGCCGATGGCCTTCTTGTACTGATGGCCGTAACCCATGAAGTAGAGGTCAACGGCATAAGGGTCCACTGGCTCCGACAACCAAGCAATACCATCTACCTCACCATCGAAAGCAAAGGTAGTGGAACCGTCAGCGCGACGAGTGGAGGGAGATTCATCGATGACAGCCCATCCGGCACGCGAGATGATGCCATTCTCCAACTCGGTACGCTGGTTGTCGCCACTGGCGGTGTCGAGGGTACGTTTCGTTCCTTTCAGGTTCAGGGCATCCACCTTGCCGGGGTACCATATCACATCGTGTCCTCCCATTTTCATCGTGACACTCAGGTTGTCGGGTTTCTGATACTGCGCCGATATGATACTGTTTTTCTTGTAGCGCAGCGTCAGCACCTCTGTCTCAATGAAGAGATAGCCGTCTTCTTCGCGAATGGTATATGCCGGTACCGACAGACGGCGGTTAACGACGGCAAAGGTTGCACGGTCTTCAAACTTCGCCGTCGAGCTGTACTGTATACGTATCATCTCGGGAGTCAGCACCGTAAACCGTGCCCTGCCAGATGTCACGACAGCCTCGGGGTCTGCCAGAGGATCAGGTTTTACGGACTCTGCCGACAGCTGCACCAGGCAGCATGTCAGCAGAGCCGTCAAAAGGATGATTGTTCTTCTCACTTCACTATGAACTTTCTGCCGTTGCTGACATAGATACCCCTGCGCAGTGACGCAGTAGAAATCTTGCGACCCTGCAGGTCGTAAATAGCGTCATCCTGGAGTTCAACGTTCTGGAACACAGTCTCGATGGCGTTGCTGTCACCAGTCTTATAAAGTACAGGATGTCCGTTCTCGGAAGCACTCAGGAACCAGATGCCAGGGGCAGCATCAGCCAGCGCCTGATAGATGATGCCGTTGGTGAAGTCCTCAATAGGACTTACAGGCAGGGCAGGCCAATCGGTCACAGGGTCGAAGCAATTGGTAATCTGAATATTGTTTCCACGGGCAAACGACTCTCCATTGGTCACGGCACCCACGTTGTAGCAATTGGTCACAATAGCATCGTTACCCAGCCAGCCTGACAGGCCGCCAGCCTCCCATCCCGAAGTGATATCACCGGCATTATAGCAGTTCTCAAGCGTCAGTTTCAGCTCGCCAGAGGTATTGCAACCTACGATGGCACCAGCATTCTGTTCCACCGACGTCACATTGCCTTCATTACCCAATTGTTCCAGCCGAGCCTCGCCGTTACCGCTGGCATGACCCACGAAGGCACCCACAAAGTTCTTGCCACGAATGCTACAGCTATTATCAATGGTGAAGCCCGAAATCTGTGCACCGGCAGTGATATCACGGAAGAATCCTACATTTGCCTCGCCAGGCATGTCGATGGTCAGGTTGCGGATGATGTGTCCCTGGCCTTCAAAGATACCGGCAAAAGGATGGTTACCGTCACCTATACCGGGATATCCCATTACTTCGGCCATGTCAATGTCGGCCGTCAACTGGGCATTGGCACGCTGGTTCTCCTTGGTTACATAATGAGCAAACCAGTTCACCTGTTTTTCATTGGCCAATTGATAGAATCCGTCAACGGCAGTGAGGTAGTTGGGATTCAGAGCATCGCATTTCTCGCAGAAACCCCAGTCGTTCCAGGTATGCTGAGCAACATTGCCACCAACACTATTGCTGTAGGACACGCTGCTGCCTGCCACTGGGGTGATACCATCGCACTGGAGGTCACCGTTGGCATAAACCACAGCTGTGCCGAAAGGCATGGGATGGTCCTCGGTGCCAATCACCTGATACCAGTCCACTGCATCGCTCTTCTTTCCATTGAGTTTATAGGCCAATTCACCATTCTTCATCTGCTCTTCCGTGAATGACTCACCCTGATCACCATCCATTTGGTAGACGTTTTCACTGAATATATCGTCACGCCTCCAAAGGCCAGGGCCATCGTTTACCAAACCCGTACTATAGCAGTTCTTAATGGTAGACTTGTCGCTTCCCATCCATGCGCAAATACCTGCATTCTCATGCGAACCGGTGATGGTTCCCAGATTGTAGCAATTCAGGATGTGAACCTCTTTCTCGGAACAGCCCACGATACCGGCGGCATTCTGTGCTGTACCGTTGATGTCGGCCTCATTGCCGCAGTTGCGTACGATGACACCATCACCCCATACATGTCCAAGAATGCCTGCAGTAAAGGCTGCACCTACAATCGTACAGGACTTGTCGATGACCACCCTTTCAATCACAGCACCGCCCACAGCCTGTCCGAAGAGAGCCTGGTTGTTATAGCCTTCTGTCGTCTTCAGTTTCAGGATTCGATGACCCTGTCCGTCGAAATGTCCCCTGAAGTCGCGGCCATCCTGCCCGATGGGGGTCCACACAAACCCTTCCATATCAATATCGGCAGTCAGACGGGCATTGGCATCGCCTTGTCCCTGATTCACCAAATAAGCAAACCAGTTGAGCTGGCTGCCATCAGCAATGGAATAGAACCCATCGGCATCGGCCTGCAGGTAATCTTCCTGCCACTTGCCGCATCCGCTGCAGAAACCACCGATGAACACATGATCGTCAACAGAGCTGCCTTCATGGTTGGAGAATGCCACAAGGGTACCTTCCTTAGCAGTGATGCCGTCGCACTTCAAGCTGCCATTGGCATAAACCGGCTGGTGGGTGGGGTTGAACGTAGGTTGGGCATCAAGTTCGGAACCTTCCAGGTTCTGGCGCCATACGCCAGCGTCCTGATTTCCGTTCAGTTGGAAAGCCAGTTTTCCAGAAGCCAGGTCACCTTCGCCAATCACTGTAGCTCCCTGAGCATCGTAGAGGTTGAAGATCAACTCTGCGGTGATGGCTGCACTGTTGCGCCAGAGATCCTTCCCATCGTTAGCACCGCCAGAGAGCATCCTGCCCGTGTTCCAGAAACCTTTTACCTCAACACTTCCGTGACCGCCAAACCATCCAGTGATGATGGCACTCTCGCCGCCGGCTTTCACGTCGCCGGTATTGTAGCAGTTAATGATGCGGGTGGCGGGTCCGCCGTTAAACACTACGCCAATGATGGCGCAGACATTGTTACCATCTCCCTCTACATAGCCTTCGTGACCTACATTCTCGAGTGTCACCCAGCCACTACCATCGGAGGCTCCGACAATGCCACCTACATACTGAGCTCCCACAATATAATTGCCCGAACCGGCTGTTAGGTTCTTGATGACGCAGCCACCATTGACCACACCAAAGATACCCACTTTAGAAGAACCCTCATAGTAGATGTTATCAATCTTGTGATACTGTCCGTCGAAGGTTCCCACAAAACGGCTCTCGTCACAGCCGATAGGTACATAGTTCTTGCCGTCCATGTTGATATCTGCTGTAAGCACGGCGCAGGCACCGTTCTCGCCGCCGTTCACCATGTTGGCAAACTCGATAAGCTGGTCGGCTGTACCTATCTGGTAGACGCCTTCCACCTGTTCCAATGCATAAGCACTGACGGATGTGAAGCAACAGAGTGCCCACATAATGAGGTAAGTAATACGTTTGTTCATCATAAGTTAAAGATGCTTTTAAGTTGTTGATTATTTAATTTTGAAAGTTATGCTGTTTCCTTTCTTCCATTGAGAATACTGTACCCTGCCCTGTGACACATATGCCACGCGTAGTGTACGTTCCACGACAGGCAGTCTGCCACCTGTGGGCCGCAGGTTCACAGTTAGCTGTTTCCGCTGCAGCACCGCCTCGATGGCGGTCTGCCGATAACTGCCTTCAAGATAGCCGAAGCCGTCACCCTCGTCCTCATAGAGTTGACCTTCTGCCCTTCCCCCACTGTCAGTACAGACGAGGAGGGTCAGCGAATCGGTACGCATCTCAGCAGTGCTCTGCGCCAGATTGGCCAGGGGTATTACCGAACCCGGACGCTGTCTCAGTTCACACTGATAGCCATCGGCATCCTCTTCCAGTGCAAAAGGCTGCCAGGACTGTCGGGGCATGGCTACATCCTTGGCCCACTGTGGCCGTATCATGAGGTCACCTCCGAGAAGGAAGGCACGGTCTTCGCTGCGCAAGCTCAAGTCCTGAGTATCGGCCATGAAAAGCGGACGCATCACGGGCATTCCTGTTGTGCTGGCCTCGCGGAACAATGTGTAGATATAGGGCATAAGCCTGTAGCGGCGGTTGATGGCTGTACGACAGACATCGAGCACCTGCGGAGTAAAGGCCCATGGTTCCTGGGCTATGGTTCCCTTAGTGTTGTGGTTGCGCACAAAGGGGAAGAATACACCTAACGCAGTCCATTGAGCCACCAGTTCACCGTTGGAATTCTCGCAGAACCCGCCGATGTCAGAACCATTGAAAGGTTGTCCGCTCAGACCGAGCGTCAGCGACATGGGTACGCTGAGTTGCATGTGGTCGGCAGACGAGAGATTGTCGCCTGTCCATGTGGCGGCATAGCGTTGTCCACCCAGAAAATTGGAACGTGAAAGAATGAAGGGTCGTTTCTGCGGGTGAGCCAGCAGCAGTCCCTGGCGGCTGGCACGTACCATGTTCATGCCATACACATTGTGAAAACGCAGGTGGGGACCTGGTGCCACCCCGTCACCACCCAAATGATGGTTGTCTTTCGGCATGGTGTTCTCTGGCTGCCCAAAGATGGCAGGTTCGTTCATGTCGTTCCATACCCCGTCCACACCCGTAGCCATGAAGTCACGGTAAAGGGTGGCCCACCATGTACGTACCTCAGGACGTGAGAAGTCGGGGAAATGGCATGCGCCTGGCCACACATTGCCCACAAAGGGGTTTCCATGTTTGTCTTTTACCCAGTAATCAGCGGCCGTTCCTTGGTCGTCGACAAAGTAACCGCTTTCCACCTTGACACCTGGGTCAATCATATATACTGTCTTGAAATTGTGTTGGTGCAGATAGTCGTTTAGCCTGTAAGGATTGGGGAATGCATCGGGATGGAATGTAAAGATGCGATAGTCATCCATATAGTCAATGTCCATCCAGATGACGTCAGATGGTATGCGATGGCGCCGCAGCAGGTCTGCCACCTCCATCACTCGGCCGTCGGGACTGTAGGTGTGACGACACTGGTGATAGCCCAGTGCCCACAGCGGGGGCAGAGGCATGTGTCCCGTCAAGTCGGCCAGTGCCTGCATGAGCTGCTGCACATTACTTCTTTCTATGATGATGATGCGGAATGCCGGTCCGTCACTCTCGAACACCACGTCCCTGCCGGTGCTGATAGTCTGTCGCCAGGTATTATCGGCAATGATGCCGAACGTGGTGCCGTCACTGCGCAGTCCCATCACCCATGGATGGCTCTGATAAAGATGTGACCCCCCATCAACGCCATAGGCGGGGTTGTCGATGTTCCAGAGTGATATCTTCCTTCCGTTCCTCTTCAGGGGACCTGTCACCTCGCCCGTCCCATACAGATCAACATCCTCCCCGACTTGCACGGTAGCGATATGATGCCCGTTGCGCTGTGCGAAGACTGGTCTGAGCCTCCAGCCACTTGGCAGCGGCTCCGTTGCCATGGGTTCGCGTTCGAAGATGGGGGATGGCTGGTGGAATGACGGCTCATAGTCTTTCGGCCAGAACACTGCAACACTGTCGTTCGTTGCCAAGGCGGTCTGCGCCGTCACAGCGGCTGCGACGGCGAGACCTTGAAGCATGAAAACAAATCTCTTTACCATAATTGAAACTGATACAGACATGATGAATGGATGAAAAGACGCGTCGCCGGCTCAATGCTTCTGGTCTATGAGCTCGGCATGTATGGTCTCGTGGAACAGGTCGATGCTGATGCGGTAGTGTCCGTCGCGACTGATGTCCCACTTGGTGTCGTCGCCGCCGGTTCGCAACCGGCTGTCGTTGAGCACGTCGGCACCTTGACTGTAGGGGTGGAGACTCTTGGGATGCCAACGGTCCTGTCCTTGGAACTTAAAGCTGGCAGGCTCCTCCACCTCAGGGTGACGTTTCAGCTCGCCCTCCCATGTCCAAACACAAGGATTGTCGGGACTCTGTTTCATGAGGAGCATCTTGCCCTCGGACTTCCAACCCACCTCAGTAGCTCCTCCGGCAATGAACAATTCACCCCACGGCTGGAACAGCTCACCATGAAGCACCTTCTGGTCGGTGTTGACATGCACACGGTAACGATCTTCGCTGACCAACACCTGCCAGGCTGCTGCCTGAGCATCGGTTGTCGCGAAGTAGGTGATACCGTTATTCACCAGACTGGCATCGGCCACCACAGGCGTGAGGTACAAGGTTCCTTTGGCAGGCTTCTTGGATGTTGAAACCCGCAACTCGCCAGCGTTCAGACGCCCGGCATATTTATAGTCGTTGTCGCTTACCTTCTCCAACTTCTGAGTACCACCAGGCACTGCCGTCCCGGTGATCCACAAGTCTTGCGCGGCTGCGCTGCTGAATGATAAATGACAAATGATAAATGATAAATAATAACTACGGAGATTCATAACTATTTGGTGTGGCTACGCCGCTAAATGATAAATGATAAATGAACTATTTACTCTTCACTTCTATTATTGTTTCCTGCTGACATGAAACTCGGGACACATTGACTGTCAATAGCTGGCTCTCTGGCTCATAGCGCCAATCGGCAGCCGCCAGCTCGCGGCCGTTGATACTGACCGAACGGGGATGGCCGACGCTGAGGAACTCCACCGTATAAGCACGGCTTTCGGGCATGCCGTTGAAGCGACCTTCACGCGGGTGGATGGTCAGCGTCCCTGCCTGATGCGTGATGCGTGTAGTGGTATAGGCCCCCTGCTTGTAGCCTTCTGTGTCGCCCTCGTCCTCATAGAGCGATGTCTCGCCGTCGGCACCGGGCACTACCTTGATGATCAAGCGGTCGGGGCGTGTGTTCAAGTTCATCATGGGTGGGTAGTTCACAATCACACTACCGGCACGGTAGAAATAAGGTATCTCGTCCATGGTGTATCTGTCAGTGAGGATGCGGTTGCCATTGACCACCCTATTGCGGCACACGTCGAACCATCGTCCTTCGGGCAGCCAGGTGCGGCGTGCCGTCATGCCGTCGGCGCCGGCTTTGGTCACTACGGGAGCCACGAGGATGTCGTCGCCGAACATATATTCGTCCTCAAAGAGGTAGGCCTGGTTGTCTTCCGGCCATTCATAGTAGAGCGGACGACAGATGCTGACACCTGTATCGTATGCCTGTCGGGCTGCCGTATAGATATAAGGCATGAGGGCATAGCGCAGCTTCACCGTCTCCAGCAGCTGTGGGAAGTTGTCGTACTTCCAGATGCGGCGCTCAATGCCCTCCCAATTGGTGGCATGTGTGCGGAACACCGGTGTGAACACGCCATACTGCATCCAACGGAGGTAGAGCTGCCCATCATTGGGTCCTGTCTGCTGATGTCCGCCGAGGTCGTGTCCCCAGTAGCCGAAGCAAACGTTCGATGCCGTGGCAGTGAAGTAAGGCTGCCAGCCCAGCGTGCCGTAAGTAGAAAAGGAGTCACCAGAGAACCCTATGGGGTAACGGTGGCTGCCCAGTCCTCCCCAGCGGTGGAAGATGAGTGGACGGCGGTCCGTACGGTTCAGTCGCATGTCGTTGTAGAACACATGGTTGCACCAGAAGGTCTCGCCCAATCCAGGGACATATTTGCTGGTGAGGTTCTGCTGCCAGTCGAGCCACCAGAAGTCCACGCCCTGACGTTCGCGGGCACGGATGATACGGTTGAACATGTGGTGATAGAAGCGTCCATCGCTCAGATTCCAAGGCACCACCTTGGTATCACTTTCCATACCCATGTCCAAACGCAGGTCGTGGAAATAGTCCTCATCATCGTCAACGCCATCAGCAGGATGCAGGTTCAAGCTCACGTGCAGTCCCTGCTTGTGCATCCAGTCAATAAGCCCTTCCGGGTCGGGAATGGCCGTCCGGTCCCATGTCCAGCCCGTCCAGCCCTGAGTATGCCAGTCCATATCAAAGATCATGACATCCATGGGAATCTGGAAATGCTTCACATCGTTCACAATCTCCATGAACTCATCGCTTGTATAGCGTTGGTACTTGCTATACCAGTAGCCCAACACAAAGAGGGGGGGCATAGGCTGACGTCCTGCCACCTTGATATAATCGCCCAGGGCTTTCTTGTACTGATGTCCGTAACCCATAAAATACCAATCAATGGCATCCTTGTCTACCGGCTCTGCCACCCAGTCGATACCATCCACCTGCCTGTCAAACACGAAGGTGGTCGAGCCATCACCGCGGCGGGCACGGGGAGACTCGTCGATAACGGCCCATCCTGCCCTGGAGAGCAATCCGTTCTCCAACTCCTGCCGTTTGTTGTCGCCTATCTGACCGTCCAGCGTACGGGTAGTACCCTTCAGGTTCATGGCATCGTCTTTGCCGGGATACCACATGACACGGCGGTTGTTGAGTGTCAGGCTGACTGTCAGCACCTCGGCCGAGGGATGACGACCGTCAATCACTCCACCTATTTTATATTTAAGGGTGAGCGCATCGGTGGTGATGGTGAGCCAGCCATCCTTCTGCTCTGAGGTAAAGGCCGGCACTGGCAGACGGCGGTTCACAATGGCAAAGGTAGCACGGTCTTCGAAAAGAGCACGGTCGCTGTATTGAATACGAATCATTTCTGGTGTCAACACCGTAAAACGTGCATTGCCAGCGCGAACGACAGCATCAGGATGTGCCATAGGATGATACTCTTGAGCCGACATGGCATTCATACTGAACAGAATGGTTAAAATTGATAATATCCGTTTCATAATAATATTGTAGTTTTCCGACTGCAAAGTTAGAGGTAAACACAGAGAAAAGGAAATTTGCAAGGCTTTGTATAAGACATTTTCCTTTATACACACAAAAAGCCGCTGAAAATCAGCGGCTTTTTCAAGTAGGATATCAATTTTGTATAATGAAAATATTGGGGCTATATCTCCATGATGAGCTGTTCAAACTGGTCGTTATCTACCTTGGAACGGTTTTTTATGCGAGTTTTGTAAGTGTTCACGGTATGCACAGAATAGTCAAGGAAATTAGCAATGCGATCACTATCGGTAATACCCAGTCGGATAAGTGCAAAGATACGCATCTCACTGGTCAGCGAATGGTCGTTAGCTGGCTCCTTCCTGTCCTTCTCGTCAAACAGCTCATTATACTTCGCCACAAATTGCGGGAAGAGCTTGAGGAATGTCTGGTCGAAAGATTCAAACATGTTTTCGCGTTCAGCGTTCAGGGTCGACTGCTTGAGTGTAGTGCGCAAATCGTCATACTGTCGTGCAGTGATCTTACGGTCGAGTGCCATATAGAGTTTTTCGAGCTTGGCTATGAACTGGGCATTGGTGTAGAACGAGCGTCCTATGTACTCGTTCTTGATCTTATTGGCCTCCTGCAGCTGATGAATGGCGGTGGAGAGCTGCTGGTTCTTCTCCTGAAGCTGGTCAAGCTGCCGGTGAATAGTCTCACGTGCCTCGGTCAACTTACGGTTCTTCTTGTGAATATACCAGTAGCCCAGCAGTATTCCCAACAACAGGGCCACTGCCAGCCCTGTAGCGGCAAAGAGCCAATTACGCTGGCTCACCATGGCCTGATAGCGGTCCTGCTCGATGATGGGCAGGATGTCGTTGATTTCCACTTTCCGCAGGCGCGTGCCGTAGAAGTTGACATCTTCCAGCGCCTGGTGCACGTAGCGGCTAGCACGGTCGTAGTCACCACGTCGGTAGATGAGACGCGACAGGTGGTAGAGTGCCGTTATCTCGCGTGTGGCGGTTTCGTTGTCGGTGATGGCCGACTGTGCGAAGTAGCTGATGGCTTTATCTTCCTCGTCCAAATAGATATATGCCCATGCCATCTGGGCGGTAGTCATGGCCCGCTGGTGAAGGTCGGAGTCGCAGATCTGCAGCACATTCTCGAACGATGCCAGTGCCTCGTGATACTGGTGGTCCCGCATCTGGTGCGAACCAGTACAAGCCCACCATTCGGCACTGTTCTCGGGAAGCATCTGCCTGAGAGAGTCGAGATAGGCATTGCTCAGGGTGATATACTTGGTATAGAAGGGCTCCTCTTTCACATAGTCGGCCATGGACATCCACAAACGGCAGTTCTGGTCATAATAGTCTTTCAGCAGGCTGCCCTCCAGCCGAGAACGGTCAATAGACCGCAGCAGGTCGTGAGCCTCGGAGAGAATGCCTGCCGAGATAAGGGAAAAGGCCATTGCATTCTTTGCCTTCACAATCTGGGACTCATTACCCGCTGCTATGGCTTTCTCAAGACAAGCAGTGGCATAATAACAGGCAGAGTCATAGCAGTATGCCTTGTATTCGTCATACAAGGCATAAAGCTGTTCGTACTCCTGGCCCCTCTGGCGGGCTTTGTCCATGTCTTGTTTCAGACGGTCGATCCTGTCGATACGTTTCTGTTCGAAGGACTCACGCTGTTCAAGACTCTTGTCCAATCTATCCAGCCAGACCTTAGCGTCTGTTGCCGCCAAGGTACTGGTGGCCAGCAGGAACAACAAAAGGGAATATAGCAGTTTCATATCATTACTTCGGCTGTTTGCCGATGTAAGCCAGGATACCGCCATCTACGTAGAGCACATGACCATTGACGGCATCGGAGGCGTGGGAGGCAAGGAACACTGCAGGGCCTCCTAACTCTGAAGGATCGAGCCAACGGCCGGCAGGCGTCTTGGCACAGATAAACGAGTCGAAGGGATGACGGCTGCCATCAGCCTGGCGTTCACGCAGCGGTGCTGTCTGGGGTGTTGCAATGTAACCCGGACCGATACCATTGCACTGGATGTTGTATTCGCCATACTCGGAACAGATGTTGCGTGTGAGCATCTTCAGACCACCCTTGGCAGCTGCATAGGCACTTACGGTCTCGCGACCTAGCTCGGACATCATGGAGCAGATGTTGATAATCTTACCCTCCTTGCGCTCCATCATCTCGGGAATGACAGCACTCGAACAGATAAACGGACCGACAAGGTCAATGTCGATAACCTGCTGGAACTCAGCACGCTTCATCTCGTGCATGGGAATGCGCTTAATAATACCGGCATTATTCACCAGTATGTCAATCTGTCCTACTTCCTCGTGAATCTTGCTGACCAGTTGCTTCACGGCGTTCTCATCGGTCACGTCGCAGACATAGCCTTTCACATTGTCGATGCCTGCTTCCTTGTAATTATCCAGTCCACGCTGCAGGGCGGCCTCGTTGATGTCGTTAAAAATGATGTTCTTAATACCTGCTGCAACAAATGCCTTGGCAATGTTGAAGCCAATACCGTAAGATGCGCCCGTTATCCAGGCGTTCTTACCCTCTAAAGAAAATAAATTTGCCATTTTGATTGTAAGTTTATTAAGTTGATAAGTATGTGAATTTTTACAGTAAATCGGTGATTGCATAGAAGTCCTGGTCACCATAATCCAGGTTCTCCCCTCCCATTCCCCAGATGAATGTATAGTTATGGGTAGCGGCAGCACTGTGGATGCTCCATTCTGGCGAGAGTACTGCCTGCTCGTTGTGCATCCAGATGTGGCGCGTCTCCTTTGGCTCTCCCATGAAGTGGCAGACCGCCTGATCTTCGGGCAACTCAAAATAGAAGTATGCTTCCATGCGGCGGGAATGAGTGTGGGCGGGCATAGTGTTCCACACAGAACCTGGAGCAAGTTCGGTCATTCCCATCTGAAGCTGACAGGTAGCCAGCACCTGATTGACAAGCATCTTGTTGATGTGGCGTTCGTTCGACATATCTCGGCACCCCATGTGAGCCACAACTGCATTCTGCTTCGTTATCTTGCGGCAGGGGTAGGCAACATGAGCAACGGTAGAGTTGAAATAGAACTTGGAAGGATTCTCGGGATTGTCACTACAGAAAAGCACTTCACGGTCGCCACCGCCGACGTAGAGGGCTTCCTTGAACTGAAGTCGGAATGTCGTTTCACCAACACGTACTGTTCCTGGCCCCCCAACATTATATATACCCACTTCACGCCGGGAGGTGAAGAAGGGAGCTTTTAACGGTTCAATAGCCTCCAGGGGCAAGTTCTCGTTGACAGGCATGGCTCCACCCACAATCATCCGGTCGTACATGGAGTAGACCATCTGTACCTCGTCTGCAACAAATAATGATTCGATAAGAAAGTCTTGACGGAGACGGGCTGTATCGTAGTTGCGGGCATCGGCAGGATGGGCTGCATAACGCAATTGGTAGTTCGTTGTCATTTGCAAATTGAATTAGTGGTTTGCAAAATTACGAAATATAATACGGATGGCAAAATCTGAATCCTTAAAAAAAGCAAAAGCGGCGGAGCTAAGTAGACTCCACCGCAAGAAATTTATTTACAAAATAATATTAGTTCATAGCATCTGTCAGCTCTGCACCTGCCTTGAACTTAGCAACTTTCTTGGCAGCAATAGTAATCTTCTCCTTAGTAGCGGGGTTGATTCCCTCGCGAGCCGGGCGTACGCTAATGCTGAACGTGCCGAAGCCAATGAGTGAAACCTTTTCATCTGCTACGAGAGCATCCTTAATTGCAGTTACGGTTGCATCGAGAGCTTTCTTGGCGTCAATTTTAGAAATGCCAGCACCTGCGGCAATTTTCTCTACTAATTCTGTCTTGTTCATAATCTTGTTTTTTAGTGAATTATTAGTAAATTTATACGGAATTTCGCTTTTTTACGGTACAAATATAGGACAATTGATTCAATAAAACAACAAAATAAAGGAAAAAATCACTTTTTTACTGAAAAATAGTCTGTTTAACCCCTTTTTTTCATGAAAAACGGGATATTTTTCGTAATTTTGCGCCCGAATAATGAAAATACGCGTGTAAGAATCGTAAAACGTAAATAGTCAAATAGATAGTTGAGAAAATGTTTTCAATGCCGAAGATTACAAAAAATCTGCTGATAGTGAACGTGCTCATGGCACTGGCAACCCAGGTGGCATACATGCGGGAAATTGATCTTAACAACCTGCTGGGATTGCACTTTTTCATGGCGCCAGACTTCCATGTCTTTCAGTTGCTTACTTATATGTTTATGCACGCTTTGATTCTGCTGAATCCTACCCACATTCTTTTCAATATGTTTGCGCTGTGGATGTTCGGTAGTGTGATAGAGCGAGTATGGGGTGAGAAAAAATTCCTTTTTTATTACATTTGTTGTGGAATCGGTGCTGGTTTGGTACAAGAGGTTGCCCAGTATTGTGATTACATTGGGCTCTTTGGGCAGCCTGTAATGAATCTAGGAGCCACCGTTGGAGCTTCAGGGTGCGTCTACGCCATTCTGCTTGCTTTCGGAATGACCTTTCCCAACGAACGTATCTTTATCTTCCCATTACCCATACCTATCAAGGCAAAATGGTTTGTGGCTGGCTATGCTGCCATTGAACTGTACTTTGCATTCAGTTCCTCTGGCGATGGTGTAGCCCATACGGCTCACTTGGGGGGTATGCTTTTCGGATATCTTCTGATACGTTATTGGAACGAACATCCCGGTTCTCAATATAATCGTTCACGTGGAGAGGAGTTCTTTAATCGTATGAAACGTAACTTTGAGCAGCATAAAGGGTCGGGCAGGACACAACAGACTCCCCACATGCATGCTGACAGAGGAGCCACAAAAGTGGACGATATGGAATATAACGCTCGCAAAAAAGCACGTCAGGACGAAATTGATGCCATCCTCGACAAAATCCGTAAGAGTGGCTATGACAGTTTGACAAAAGAAGAAAAGAAACGGCTGTTTGATGCCAGCAATGAAAGATGATCAAACAGTTGAAACTTTTTACGCTAAACTTGGTGGCAGGCGCCAACTTGGCTGTTATCGCTTTGATGCTGCTGTCAGGTTATTCCGACCACGTACCGCCACCCACTTTCTCTCATCTGTCATGGCTAGGGTTGGTATTTCCTTTTTTCCTGTTACTGAACCTGCTCTTCGTTTTCTTTTGGATCATGTTCAAGTGGCGACGCTTGTGGATTCCTGTTTTAGGATATGCCCTCGCGTACGTACCTATTACTATCTATCTTCCCCTGAACTCTCCAAAAGATTTGCCTGACGGAACCATCAAAGTCCTGTCGTATAATGTAGCTTGCTACAGCGGCAACGGGAAATATCATGAAAATGATGGCTTCGACTCTGTCTACAACTATCTGGCCCGCCAGAAGGCAGACATCGTGTGCCTACAGGAAGACAATGATACATGGCGACGATTTGTCATGCACAGATATAGCAAGATCTATCCCTACAACGACACCACGGTGTTCTGTAAACAACAGAGTTTTAATGGTGTAGGCATCCATACCCGATTCCCCATACTGCGCAAGGAACGTATTTGGTATGAGTCAAAAAGCAACGGTTCCGTGGCTTATTTCCTAAAGGTAGGCCGCGATACAGTTTTGGTTGTGAATAATCATCTGGAGTTTAGCCACATCAATCAGGATGACCGTGAGAATTACCGACGGATGATACATGGCAAGATGGGACGTGACACTGCCCGTACAGAATCAGTACTGCTGATAGAGAAATTGGCAAAGGCAAGCGTCATAAGAAGCCGTCAGGCTGAAGCCGTTCATCGATACATAGAAGCCCACCGACATCTGCCGGTCATCGTCTGCGGCGATTTCAACGACTGTCCTATTTCCTATTCCCATCGGAAGATAGGAGAAGGGCTTACAGACTGTTTTGTAGCTGCTGGTCGAGGACTCGGTTTGTCATATTTTCAGAAAGGCTTTTTTTTCCGCATCGACCACATTTTCTGCTCAGATCATTTTCAGCCTTTCAATTGTATTGTTGACAACAAAACTGACGTTTCTGACCATTATCCTGTGGTTTGTTGGCTAAAAATGAGTGATAAACCTTAAAAAATGTGCGAAAAATGCTAATAAATTTTTCGTAATGTAAAAAAATCACTATATTTGCACGCTAAAATGTGCGTGAACAAGATATAATAATTAAAAAATAACATAATAAACAAAATGCAAAACAAAGGAATTGTAAAATTTATCGCACTGATTCTCATTCTAGTGTGTATCTTCTACCTCTCCTTCTCGTTCGTGACAAGATATCACGAAAACAAGGCTGCGGCCATGGGTGAGGAAGCAGGTCAGGAGTACCTTGACTCCATCATGAACGAGAAAGTGTACTGCGGCATCTATTCTTTCAAGCAGTGCCGCGAAATGGAAATCGGCCTTGGTCTTGACCTGAAAGGCGGTATGAACGTGATTCTCGAGGTATCTGTACCCGATGTGATTGACGTGCTGGCTGACCACAAGCAGGACGCTGCCTATCGCAAATCGATGGAGGAGGCCAAGAAGGAAGAAGAGACAAGTCAGGATGACTTTATCTCGCTGTTCGTCAAGTATTGGAAACAGAATGCACAGGGCCGTCCTATGGCTGCCATCTTTGCAACCCAGCAGATGAAAGGCAAGGTTAGCACCTCCTCTACTGATGCTGAAGTAGAGAGCGCTTTGAGAGCTGAGGTTCAGTCGGCCGTTGACAACTCGTTCAATGTGGTTCGTAACCGTATTGATAAGTTTGGCGTTGTCCAGCCGAACATTCAGAAACTGGAAGGCCAGTCCGGCCGCATCATGGTAGAGATGCCTGGTGTCAAAGAGCCTGAGCGTGTTCGTAAGCTGCTTCAGGGTTCGGCCAACCTGGAATTCTGGGAGACATACAACTCTCAGGAGATTACTCCTCTTTTTGCACAGCTCAACCAGCGTTTCGCCTCTCATGGTGATCTTGGAACAGACACTGTTGCTGTCGACACAACCACAGTTGCTGAGGTTGCAGAGGCTGCAGAGGCTGTTGCTGACACAGCAAAGGCTGCTGCCAGTGACTTGGCTGCCAAGCTGAGCAAGAAGGATGCCAAGGCCGACGATGCCAAGGCTCAGGCTGAGGCAAAGAAGCAGAACCCTCTGTTTGCAGTATTCCAGCCCACTCAGGGAAACACGCTGGCAGTGGTTGGCTATGCACTGGCACGCGATACTGCTGATGTGAACAAGGTCATCTACTCTGACATTGCCCGCCAGATTCTTCCCAGCGACCTGAAACTCCTGTGGGGTGCCAAACCCGCGGATTTCGGTTCCAACGAGGCTCACGCCGATGTCTATGAACTGTATGCACTGAAGATTACTGAAGCTAATGGACGTGCTCCGTTAGAAGGTGACGTGATTGTCAGTGCCAGCGATGGTTTCGACCAGATGGGTCACCCCGATGTTTCTATGCAGATGAACTCTGACGGTGCACGCCGTTGGGCTCAGCTCACCAAGCAGAATGTAGGCAAGGCTGTAGCTATTGTACTTGATGACGCTGTCTATAGCGCTCCCCGAGTAAACACGGAGATCGATGGTGGTAACTCACAGATTACTGGTAACTTCACCATTGAAGATACGAAGGACTTGGCCAACACGCTGAATTCAGGTAAGATGCCTGCTCCTACCCGTATTGTACAGGAAGAAGTTGTAGGACCGTCACTCGGTGCACAGTCCATCAAACAGGGTATCTGGTCATTCCTCATTGCCTTCGTGTTGCTGATGATCTATATGATCATGCTTTATGGCATCATTCCTGGTCTGTTAGCCGACTGCGCCCTGCTGTTCAACCTGTTCTTCACTCTCGGTATTCTGACCTCGTTCCAGGCTGCTTTGACCATGCCGGGTATTGCTGGTATCGTGCTGACCCTTGGTACTGCTGTGGACGCCAACGTGCTTATCTATGAACGCACGAAGGAAGAGCTACGCAAGGGCCTCGGCGTGAAGGAAGCCCTCAACAAGGGTTATTCGAATGCCTTCTCGGCCATCTTCGACTCAAACGTCACTTCTCTCATCACTGGCTTCATCCTGCTGTTCTTCGGTACAGGTCCTGTGAAGGGATTTGCCACCACCTGGATCATTGGTATCTTCTGTTCGTTCTTCACCGCCGTGTTCCTTACCCGTCTGGTATATGAGTACATGCTGAAGAAGGACAAGTGGACCAACCTTACCTTCGTTACTGCTTATTCCAAGAACATGATGCAGAACACGAAGTTCAACTTCATGGCAGCTTATAAGAAGACCTTCGTCATCTGGGGTATTGCAGCCATCATCTTCTGTGTCAGCTTCGCTGTTCGCGGCCTGAGTCAGAGTATTGACTTCACAGGTGGACGTAACTATGTGGTCCAGCTTGACAAGGAAACCCATGTGGAGGATGTTCGTGCTGCCCTGTCTGGTGCTTTCATCAACACCATCGGCGAGAAGGCTAATCAGGAGGCAAACACCAGCGTCATTGCCCTCGGTACAGAAGGTAAGACCGTACGTATCTCCACCAACTGGGATATCGAGTCGAACAATCCTGAGGTAGACGACAAGGCAGAGAACATTCTTTACAACGCTCTGACCAAGGCAGGCCTGATTAATCAGGCAGATATGGCAGCCTTTAAGAATCCTGATGTACGCGAAGGCGGTTCCATCATCAGTTCTGCCAAGGTAGGTCCGTCGGTGGCTAAGGACATTACGTACGGTGCCATCATATCCGTGCTGATTGCCTTGGTGGCTATCTTTATCTACATCCTCGTCCGTTTCCGCAACGTGGCCTTCTCTGTTGGTTCCATCGTAGCCCTGGCTCTCGATGCCCTCATCGTGATTGGCTTCTACTCGGTGCTCTGGGGATGGGTTCCCATGTCGCTCGAAATCGATCAGACCTTCATCGGTGCCATCCTGACTGTGATTGGTTACTCCATCAACGACAAGGTGGTGGTGTTCGACCGTGTGCGTGAGAACTTTAAGCTCTTCAAGAAGCGTGACCGTCAGACGCTGTTCAACGACTCGCTGAACCAGACACTGGCTCGTACCATCAACACCTCAGTCACAACGCTCATTGTGCTGCTCTGTATCTTCATCCTCGGTGGTGACAGCATCCGCAGCTTCTCGTTCGCTATGATCCTGGGTGTTATCTTCGGTACGCTCAGCTCGCTCTTCATCGCTGCTCCTGTGGCTTACCTCACTATGGGTAAGACCATCCGCGAGACCGATGAGGAAGAGGTTCCTGCCAAGAAGTAATCAAAGCAGATTGCAAAAAAGAACCCCCTGAAGGGGCATAAGCAGACACAGGCAGGGGAAAAGCTCCTGCCTGTGTTTCTATTTGATCATAAAAACAAAACTATCCAATGGAAAACAAGCAATACAAGCGCTATACCGTCACATCGGCATTGCCCTATGCCAACGGCGGTGTACATATTGGACACCTGGCCGGCGTATATGTACCGGCCGATATCTATGTACGATATCTCAGGGCAAAGAAACGCGAGGTACTCTTCGTTGGTGGAAGCGACGAGCATGGTGTACCTATTACTATTCGCGCACGCAAGGAAGGAATCACCCCTCAGGACGTGGTAAACCGTTACCACACCATGATCAGGGACTCCTTCGAGGACTTCGGCATCTCGTTCGACATTTACAGCCGCACCACCTCTAAGACTCACCACCAGTTTGCAGCAGACTGGTTCCGCAAACTCTACGATGAAGGAAAACTCACCGAGGAGACCACGACACAGCTTTACGATGAAGAGGCCCACCAGTTCCTCGCTGACCGCTATGTCACAGGCGAATGTCCCTACTGTCACAATCAGGGCGCCTATGGCGACCAGTGCGAGAAGTGCGGACGCGACCTCTCGCCTACTGAGCTCATCAATCCCAAGTCCACCATCAGCGGCTCCACACCCGTCCTGAAGGAGACAAAGAACTGGTATCTTCCGCTCAACGAGTATCAGGACTGGCTGAAGCAGTGGATCCTCGAGGAGCACAAAGAGTGGCGTTCCAACGTCTATGGGCAGTGCAAATCGTGGCTCGACATGGATCTGCAGCCCCGTGCCATGACACGCGACCTTGATTGGGGCATTCCCGTACCCGTGGAGGGTGCTGAAGGCAAAGTGCTCTATGTATGGTTCGACGCGCCCATCGGCTACGTCTCGAATACAAAGGAACTGTGCGAGCGTGACCCGCAGCGTTGGGGCACATGGCAGAAGTGGTGGCAGGACGAGGACACACGTCTCATTCACTTCATTGGCAAAGACAACATCGTGTTCCACTGCATCATCTTCCCTGTGATGATGAAGGCTCACGGTGGATACATCATGCCAGACAATGTGCCCGCCAACGAGTTCCTCAATCTTGAAAACGACAAGATCTCTACCTCACGCAACTGGGCTGTATGGCTCCACGAATACCTTGTGGACTTCCCAGGCAAGCAGGATGTGTTGCGTTATGTGCTCACTGCCAATGCTCCTGAGACCAAAGACAACAACTTTACCTGGAAGGACTTCCAGGACCGCAATAACAATGAACTGGTAGCAGTCTATGGCAACTTTGTGAACCGTGCCTTGCAGCTCACCTGGAAATACTGGGAGGGAGTAGTGCCCCCATGTGGAGAACTGCTCGACGTTGACCAGGCAGCCATTGCTGAGTTCAAGGATGTGAAAGAGAAGGTCGAGACGCTTCTGGAGCAATTCAAGTTCCGCGATGCACAGTTCGAAGCCATGAACCTTGCCCGCATTGGCAATCGCTACATCACCGAATGTGAGCCTTGGAAAGTGTGGAAGACTGATCCCAAGCGCTGTGAGACAGTCCTCAACGTCTGCTTGCAGTTGGTGGCCAACCTCTCCATCGCCTTCGGCCCCTTCCTGCCATTCAGCAGCAACCGCCTGCGTTCTCTCATCAATGAGCAGAACCTCGATTGGGAGCAACTTGGTTCCACAGACCTGCTCCCGGCAGGTCATCAACTCAACGAACCGCAATTGCTCTTCGAGAAAATCGACGATGAAGCCATTCAGCGCCAGCTCGACAAGCTGGAAGCCACCAAGAAAGCCAACGCAGCCTCAGCCTGGAAGCCTGCTGACATCAAGGACACGGTGAGCTTCGAGGAATTCGAGAAACTCGACATCCGCGTAGGACTGGTGAAAGACTGTCAACCCGTCAAGAAATCAAAGAAACTGTTGCAGTTCACCATCGATGATGGCACAGGCCAGGACCGCACCATCTGCTCGGGCATTGCACAGTTCTACGAGAATCCCGCAGAACTCATAGGCCGCCGTATCCTCTTCGTGGCCAACTTTGCACCTCGCAAGATGATGGGTATCGAAAGCCAAGGCATGATCCTTTCAGCCGTTGACAGCGACGAGAGCCTCAGCGTGGTTACTACCACCAAGGACGTAAAGCCTGGAAGCCAGGTTGGATAATTACCGAATCAAACGGTATCCCCCCTATAGTATCGTACAAAAAGTGCAAGAGTATGATACTATAGGGTATTCTTTTCAGAACGTGAAGTCTGGAAACAAGTAACTGAGTAAGATGTGAAAAGAGCAAGATTTATCCTAATAGCCCTGTTGGGAGCCTGTCTGCAACTTATGGCACAAGAGGCAGACAGTACTTCCCTGCACCCATCATTTGGAGTGGACTATTCTGGTGAGGTCCAAACGGACTTCAAGCGAGCCCGCATGGCAAATCTTCTCCAGCTGCGGGCCAACATCCCCCTTTCCAGGGCAATGTCCTTTCAGGCAGCTTCCCTCAGCACGCTGACAACCAATGAAGTGCTGGATGTCATAGACCTGCAGGGCTTCTCCAACATCGATTCCTACGGTCTGAACATTCCGTTTGCATTCACGGTAGCAGGATTCACCTGGCAAATGAACGAACATCATTCGCTCTTTGCAGGCATCCGCCGCGTCGACGAAGATTACTTCTGTAGCGACGGAGTAGGTCTTTTCACCAACTGTTCGTGTGGCATCTTCCCCACCATTAGCTGGAACTTCCCCATCGGCACTTTCCCTTTCGCGGCAATGGGCATCCATTACACCTACGACAACGAGAAGCTATGCCTACAGGCATCGCTCTACAACGGTGAAGGGAATTACCGTTTCACGGGACGCTACAACATCTTCCGCTTCTGTCCCAACAGCGACGGCGTTTTTGCCATTGCTCAGGCTGAATACCGCCATCGCGACAGTCACTACTACCTGGGAGGCACCTTACACACCCAGCCAAAAGTTCTGCCTTCGGCATGGGCTTATGCCGAGCAGGCTCTGACCCCCGACTTTACTTTGTTGGCTGCCTACGGTCATGCTTTCAGTAGCGACATTCTTTGCGATAACTTCTGCGGCCTTGGCGGGAAATACACCCTCAAACGCACTGAGTTCGGTTTGTTCACTGACTATGTCCGTGTGCTCGATGTCGAGGAATGGGCCACGGAACTTATCTGCAGCCTCCACCTCACCGATTTCCTTACCGTCAAGCCCGTGCTGCATGTCATCACCACCGAAGGCAACACCAAGTGCGTCGGCATGTTGCGAGTGGACATTGGCATCTGATGGCAAGATGGTTCTTGTGTGACTCACAATCATCACTGATGATGCTCTCCTGCTGATTGAAAAATCTGTCTTTACATAAACTTTCTTAAACGGATGGCTCATTTTTGCAACACATTTTGTGTAATGCGAAAAAGTATGTAAATTTGCAGCCGAATGAGCAAATAGAGAATATTATGGAAAACTCAGTAGCATCCATCGACGCCATATTTCCGCGGTTACGACATATATATAAAAGGTAAAGACTAATATGAAACGAACAATGAGCAAGAATACTATCATAAAAATTATCCTTGCTTTCGTGGCGATTATCGTCGTGAAGAAGGGCGTGTCGTTCGTTTACGACAAGATACAGGTCATGAACGCACCGACGATGCAGGAAATCAGCGAGGCGAACCCGTGGACGGTGCCTACTGACTGGTTCAAGACCGACACAATTACCATCAAGGGACGCATCGAGGACTACGATGCCGAGCAGTTCGGATTTACATCGATGGCGTGCTACTACACCGACGTCTTCGAGAAAGGCAGTACGGTGCTGGTGCTCGACATCGCCGACGACGGCACGTTCTGCAAGAAATTCCTGGCGAGCTACCCCGTGCACAATTCGTTCATTGCTGACGGTTCGAAGGTGTTCTTCAATGCCATCCCATTCTTCGCCCGCCCTGGTGAGACGATTGACATCACCGTGCGCAAGGCTTCGTTCTGGCGCTACGAGTGCGTCTACAACAACGGCAGCAGCCGCGACGTGGAGCGCTGGCTCCGCACGTCGGGCAAATATGAGAAAGTTTTGAGGCCGTTGTGGAAGTTCGAGGGCAAGTTTGACGATGCCAACGAGGTGGCCGACGAGGTATGGAAACGCCTGATGGCCAAACTGCAATCCATCAGCCGCAGCGAGAACTACACGCCGATGGAAGTACAGCTGGCGCTGGCCGACATCGAGGCTCGTTTCGGCATGGACTATATCGGCTGCATCGAACGGCTTTCAAATGACCTGGTAAAGCACGAGAAGCGCGACAGCACGTGGCACACTGAGATTCTCGACAGCGCGGAGTGGAACAAATATCTCGACAGCAAGACTTACGAGCCCATGCGCCGCATTGACTATGACAATCCGCTGCTTTTCGCCAGCAGCAGTTACGACTTCCTGCAGAACCGCATCCAGTATGCCAAACCCGTCCGCGAAGGCCAGTTCAAGGGACTACTCAGCGAGCATGGTGGCATGATAATCAACGTAGAGAACTTCACAAAGAAACTTGTCAACGGCCTCGCCGCCCTGCGCGAATTCATGGTCACCGACCACGACAACCTGCTGGCCCAGATGTGCGTCTACAAGGACATGACATCCGAGTTCGACACATGGCGCGAGGAAGGAGGCAGCTTACAAGCAATGCTCGCCGACAAGACCATAACTGAGGTCAAGAAAAAGGAAAACCTTGACAATTGGCCTACGCTCACCAAAATGTGGCCGCTCTACATCGATGCCATCAAGAACCCCTATATCCGCCAGAAGGCCGAACAATTCCGCAACCGTCGTTTGGCACAGAAAGACCTCGCCACGCCCCTGCCCTCCACGCCTGAGGCAGAATTGATTCGCTCGCTCGTCGCCAAGTACCCTGGCCGGTTTCTTGTCATCGACTTCTGGGGCATGACGTGTGGACCCTGTCGTGGCGCCATCCAAGAGAGCAAGGAGCTTCGCGCTGAGATAGCCAAGCGCGATGATGTGAAGCTCGTCTTCATTGCCGGAGAGCGCACCAAGGAGGGCAGCGATGCCTACAAGCAGTATGTGGCCGAGTGGCTGGCCAACGAAGAGACTGTCTGCCTCACCAACGCAGAGTTCATGCGCCTGCAAGAGCTGTTCCAGTTCAACGGCATCCCGCACTATGAGACCATCACCCCCGATGGCTGCCGTGTCCGTGAAGATCTCAGCATCAGTGGCTACCACGACTTCAAGAATGAGTTGGAAAGGGTCTTGGAGAAGCTGAAATAGATTGAAACGAATATGTACCAAAGCAAAACTCTAAAGAAATGACACCTTTTCGATTCAGAAGTTTATACCCCTCTGCATCTTTGCAGACATGTTGGAAGTCAACCTTCCTCTTAGTTCTTGCTAATATACTAACCTTAGCAACCTCTTGTTCTAACAACGACCAGCCAATTAACCAGCCGATACAGAAAGGTATCATCTCATCGTATAACGAATATGACGGTGCCATGTTGAATTTAACTAAAGCAGACATGGATAAGGCGGGATTCTCACTTGGCGACCTCATCAGCATCGCCGTTGACGACAAAATATTCGATATACCATATTACGACGGTTACTACACTCGTAGCGGAGAATTACTGTTAGTGGCTTACCCCAGCTATCCCAGTATCTGCTTTACGGCCAGCAGCACCGGACTACCCGAGGAACTCAGAGAACTGGAGGGGGAAAGACCCTAATGTATGCAAAACACTAGTATCGTTGAGACTCAACCCATGCTTGATGTATTATGCTGGTATCAGCGACGAAGCACAGCTGCCGAACGTAGACTATGCAAAAGCTTTCTCCAACTACCTGATTTCTCACGGCATGAGCCAACAGCAACTTGATGCTCTGATTCGTGCCCTGACAGTCGGTGTCCATTCTTGGCAGATGACAAAAAAGAAGCTTGTCAGCGCATAACAGCCTAATGATCGATTCGGGTTTATGTTTCTGGAGTTCATTGCAAAAGGTCTCCGCTAAGCACCAAGCACCTGATACTATCAATCCTTTAGTATGATACTATCAATCCTTTAGTATGATACTATCGGCCTTTTAGTATCATACTCGTGCTACAAAAATGCGACCGTTGCGGCCATGCGGCCGACCATTCTGTAGATTTATTAAAAAATGGGCATGTATATAAACATGCTACATTCCTTTTTTTATAAATCTATGAAATCAACGGTCGCTTGGCCGCAACGGCCGCATCAGAAGATGTCAGGACTGTGCATCTGCTTATTTCATACTGTAAATGTTCGCTTACCCAAATCTCTTCAGCAAAAGAAAATCTTGGCTTTCCTTTTGCTGTTTTACTCGTTTTTTCGTAACTTTGTAAGAAATCGCAGAATTTCTTTGTATAAAGGCAGTCTGGAGGATTGAGGAAAAACTGGGTTACGAATTGGAGACCGTACTCAATTCCACATTCTGCTATAAACTGCATCAAAGAACACCCGATGCTGAGCCAGCAACCGTACTATGACTCATCATCGGGTGCAAAGGTACATAATTTCTTCGAACTGAACAAATCATGGATCAACTTTTTCTTTTGAGCTTGCTCAACACCTTTGAACTGACTGCGGCACCTTTTGTGGCACTTGCCAGAAAGGTGCGTATTAGGCTACGTCCTATTACCCAACGACTGTGCGGATATTCCTTAGCGATTGTCATTATATTCCTTAGCAATGAGTATTGAACGATTGAGTTTGTCAATAAACCACTGTTTATCTGGTAAGCAGGTAAGGTATTGAGCCACTTTGATGTGATCCTCGTTCAGCATCATCAGTTCAATATGTTCTGTATTACCTTCGCTGCATAGCAGAAGACCGATAGGTGGATTCTCATCTGGTTGCATATCATATTTCTGCAGGTATTTGAGATATAATTCCATCTGCCCCTTATATTGAGGCTTGAATTTTCCAAGTTTGAGGTCAATAGCAATCAGGCACTTTAACTTTCGATGATAGAAAAGCAAATCAAGATAATAGTCTGTGCCATCAATTGTAAAACGTTTCTGACGCTCCAAAAATGCGAAACCTTGTCCAAGCTCAAGGATAAAAGCTTCTAGCTGTTTGGCGATGGCATCTTCCAGTTCTTCTTCAGAATAGTAGCCGTTCAGTCCCAAGAAATCCAGCACGTATGAATTGCGTAGCACTACATCTGGCTCCATGTGGGTCGGTGTCACCTTCTCAAGAGTCTTCACTATCTCATCCTCAGGTTTTACAGCTATCAAAGAACGTTCGTATGCCATCTCATCCTGTTTATCTCGTAACTGCCTGACACTCCAATGCTCAGCAATGCCCATCTGTTGATAGAACAATCGCTTGTTATTATCTTCTATGGTAACGAGTTCCAAAAAATGACTCCACGTTAATGTTTGCGACAGTGTCGCAAACATTTCTTCGTCGCTATAAAATCGAGCGACTTTCATCATCCTTGTGACAGCAGTATAGGTATATCCCTTGCCATAACGTGCAGTCAATCTTTGCGACAGTGTCGCAAGAATTTTGCTGCCATAGGCAGAATATTGCTTGTAGCCCATATCCCCATTGATATAATGGCCTATATGCCAGAACATCAAGTCAGAATGCTTGTTCACATACACGACAACCTCTTGCCGTGCATTGTCAATAATGTCGGATACTCCCTTATAAAGACTATCACTTACCTGCTCAATTGCTTTCGTTTCTACTATTTCGTTTGCCATATCTCGTTTCGCTTGCAAAATTAATGTTTTTATTCCGTATTATTGTTATTCTCTCTACATTTTGTCGTCTTTTGTCATTTATAGAAGGTAATCCAATTGGTCCTGTACTTGTAACTTGGAGCCAATTTGCTTTCAGGAAAGATTTCTTTCACTTTACCATCTTTGTCTCGATACCAGGCATAGTTCCAACCTCTGCCCATATCTAAATAGAGGGCGTGGGTAACCTTATAGGCACTCAGGCACTTCACGAAGAACTCGTACGTCATCACCTTTTTCGACTCGATGATGCAGAGTTTGCCATCCTTCTCGCACAAGGCTCTGTATATGGTTTTGCTCTTCCTCATCTTTGAACCAATAGGACGAGTCTCACCGTTATGAATGATAAGCAGCTGGTAGAAGCCCATGCTCCATCCATTTGCTGTTGTGGGATAATCTGTTTTCCTCATGAACTTCCATTTGCCTTTGCCCCACACGAAGCCACCGGTATTCGCCTTACAGCGATAGCCTTTCTTCATCTCTCCATTGCAGATATGGTTATCCGCAATGTTCGAATGCTTGAACTCGTTCAGCAACTCACCAGTAAAAGCTGCCTCACAGCAAAACTCCACATCCTTCTGTGCCGCCTTCGGCATCCGCCCACACACCAAGTCTATCTTTGTATACTCAGGATAGTACACGTTAAGATTAACTGTTGTCTCAACGTGTACTGCAAAACAACAGATTTGCAGTAGCACCAAAGCCATTATTGAAACTATCTTTTTCATTCTTCGTTGTATAGGATTATAAATGAATCAAGTACCTGTCCTTTTGATTCCTGACAATACATAACAATTAGTTGCGGATTTTAGTTATCTTTATGTTTTTAGCGTAAGTCACTTTGTTTTTCTTCGTACAAATGCGATAACTCAACTAATGTTGGAGATAATTCAAATTGATTCTCCAATTGTACTTTATCATTTTTGTTTTGTTCTTTTGATAAGAAAGGTGAAAGTCGTATCCTGTGGATTAGTTTTGAAGTATCAATGTTTAATAATTCATTTTCAGCAGACGACAACAAACACATGCGCAATTCTTGCTCATCTTGATAGCTTATATATTTCTTAAATATTGCATTATAGACCGTTCCGTCGTATTCGCTTTTTTCATAAGAAACAGGTGAAAGGATAATTATCTTATCTGTTGGATGTATACACCATATTAAGTCTTCTATTGTTGTTTCAATTCTATAAGTATCTTCACCATAACATTTCCAATTAGTGATACTTTCATCGCAATCTTTATGCTTGTCATAGGTCCAGCAAGAGATACAAAGTGTATAAGCCTCATTAATTTTCTCAGACAAATTCTTGTAGAATAGTTTATCTTTTTCTGATGGGAATGCAGGAGTAACAAGAAATCTCATTTTTAAATTTTCTTTCCACTGTTTTTCCCTCCTGTCTGAAAACTGTGCACGATTAGCAACATATAGTTGCCGACTATACATCATTTTATTAAAATACTTCTTCTTGATGTATTTGTATACAACAGATTTCAAACATATATCTGGATGTACGTATACACCATTAATCTCTCTAAATTGCTTGTTTATGATATCTTCAAGTTTTAATAGCATAACCTAGTATATAAATGATTCAACATGTACGCTCTGATATCTATTTCTTCTATTAAAAATTATAAAGGAAAATACTTGCAATTCATTTTTTGAAGTATCTCGTCAAGTGAATTATACTTAAATGTCACTTTTTTATTGGATATAATTTCTCTATTTTCTTTTTCCTTATATTTTATGACACCCCATTTATTTCCCCGTTTTACAGCAATATCACATATAGAGCCACTTCGACCTTTATAATAATTCTTGTCTTTTAAGAAAACGCACTCATCATATTCCTCGTCAACTCTTACGTCAATTTCAGACCAATGGTCTAAACTATTGTCATAATAATGATATTTCTGCCATGTTCCCATCTTACCGTCCTTTGTTAATATTACCCTTTCACATTTTTTCCCGAGACGCCACTCCCTGTCTATATCATAGAAAATCTTATCGTACTCAAAGGGTAATATTACTGTCTCGCAGTCATTTGATATTAAACCATATTTCCCATTCTTTTTCATTAAATAGGTCGAGTCTTCAATAGGATTCCCACTGTCATCAAGATTTTCATTTACAATAATCTCTTCAAATTCAAAAGGAACCAGAAATGATTTGTCTTGCATATTATACAAAGAGCATTTCTCGTTTTTCCATACAATTGCGATGTCTGCAGAAAAGGTTCGGTCATTAGAATTATGTGCATCAGTTGGTTCAATAAAATCGTAATCAATTGGCAATATAGTGTTTTTTCTTAAATCAACGATGCCGTATTTCCAATTTCTTCTTACAATAATATAGTTTAAGTATAAATATTCACTGGTAGGTCTTCCATCCCAAGAAAACACAGGAATAATATCATCAGCTTCTAATGATATGTTTTTTTCGTTAACATCAGTCTTAGAAATTCCACGCCAATAGTATTTTTCTTCATCTTTTATAACAATAGTACATATCCCTTTTTTTCTGTATGCGAAATAAGAACAAGAATTAAATGTCCAATTATAATCGAATATTATTCGATCCCAACAAGGCTCTTCGTCAGAATCGAGTCCCCAATAATCACCCTTCTTAATGTATCCAGAGAATCCTCTATATAAGCTTTCTTCTTTTGTTAAAATTTCCGATTCTCGTTTGCTTTCATAAGAGTGAATCCCATAACGATAAAGGTTTCCATCAAAATCAACCTCGTTAAACTCTCCAAACCTTTTTACGGTAGCCAAATTATTAGCCCCAAAGTTTCCTGCAAAATCATATATTAACGGAATGACTTCTGTTCCTGTTCTGTCAATATAACCATACATGTCATCAACTCCAATATGCTGATGAACTGGTATTAGTTCACCTTTACCATCATATTTTGCATCAAGATACTGATTGATAATAGAATAATCTTCTTTAGAAAACACATAAAATTTCTTTTCGTTTTTCAAGAGAATAGTCTTTTCATTATCACCAATATAATCGTACCATCTGTCAAGAGAAATATTTCCATCCACATCAATAACGGTAGTCTTTTCTCCATTAGGGAATACTCTTTTGACAAGAGCTAATCCATTAGTAAAGTTTTCCGCATAGGAATAAATCGGTTCTATAGCTATTTTGTATTGGCTGTTAATGTATCCATAATTTCCATTATAGCAGAATATGGCTCTTTGATGATAAAAACGAAGAGAGGAATCGTTTCTTAGATTGCAAATAGCTGCGCCTATTTCATTAAACTTCTCAGATAAGTTCTCTAATACTTGAATGTCTGAAGGATTAACTGTCAACTTGTATTTTCCAATGCTTTTGCCATTAGTATCCTTCCCTTCAACAAGATAACTTCCTGCCTCCAATGATATTTTAAGCATCTTGTCTACAAAAACATCCCCAACTAATTCCATGTCAATGAATAGTTGACAATTCCTATCTGTTACAAATTTAACTGTAGCCATATCATTTAAAATTTTGTCCCAGAATTAATTACCAATCAAAACGATGACGATTAATATACTTATCATGTCTTCTTTCAAATTCATTGTCAGCATCATCTTTCAATTCTTCCAATGAATTGTATTTGAAGTCCAACTCCTTAAGATTCGGATTATTTCGCCATCGGTCATCAAAATCATAGTAATAATATAAACCTGCAGGCTTATTGTCAATAATGCCCCATTTGTCATTCCGCCTTACTGCCACATATGACATTCCTGCAAAATTTGTTACGGCTTTCTTATTATTCAAGAATACACATTCATCATATTCAGGCTCAATCGAAAAGACTAATTCCAAAACATTGTAATTATTACAGTCTGACCTATAATTACAATATTCATAAGTTCCTACTTTTCCATCTTTATATAGAAGCATTTTGTAGTGATAGCCATAACTGTCAATCTCCAACTTGAACTCAATAGTATCATATACTGAAGGAAGGATTGGCTTTCGCTCAAAATCTATGCAGCCATATTTCCCATTCTCTTTAACCAAATAAGTAGAATACATTAGCCATGTAGAACCATCAGCTTTATTAACGATAATGTCTTCATATTTAAAAGGCTCTAATATTTCTCCTGTAACCATCCATACAAAAGTACACAATCCATCCTTCCAGACGATGCCAACATTTCCTGTCACATTGCCTTGTACTGCATCAGTTGGTTCAATTAAATCATATTCTACATGCAATAGTATTTTTCCTGATAAATCCGCAATACCATATTTCTTGCTTTTCCTAATTATAACATTGTTAATTGACGTTTCGTCGTGACCAGCATTTCCTTCGAATACCGTTCTAAAATTAGCGATAACTTCATCTGCTTTAAAAGAATACTCTTTTTCATGGTCTTCTATAAAGCAAATTCCATTTTTTCGATAAACCAAATAATTCTCATTCCAATCATCCAAATAAAAGAATCGATCACAAATACATAAACTAATCACTTTTTTATCGAAGAAAGATAAGCCCCAATGATTGTCGTTTTTAATTGGGTAATATTGCAAAAAATCAAAACCTCTTATCTCGCTTTCTTCTTTTGATAATATATGTGGTGAATAATAAACTCCAATATGGCCGTCATTATCATTGTTAGCAACAGTTAATGGTGTATGAGAACATTTCTTTCCTTCACTTTCAGTTTCATCCATACTTAAATAAAGTGTTCCATCTTTTCCTACTGCATGAATACAACCAAAGCGTTTTACTTTAGCAAATCCTGTCTCCTCAAAATTCCAGACATAATCGTAAATAAATGGTATCACTTCTGAACCAGATTTATCAATAAAGCCATACATATCATCAATTCCGATCTCCTTATAAACAGGAATCAAATCAGCTTTACCGTCATACCTAGCATCATAGTAGATGTTCTTTACTAAGTAGTCTTCCGTAGAAAGAACATAATATGTTTTGTCGTTTTTCAGTAGAATTGTTTCATCATTGCTACCAATAAAAAAGAACCATTGACCAAGGCAATTGTTTCCCTCAGAATCTATGACAGTAGCCTTTTCACCATCAGGGAAAATACACTTTACTAAAGTCTTTTTTTTATGGGATTCTTCCACATTCAAATTTGTTAAAGAAGTGTTATCGTAAAAATGTAGGTTTTGTAATACTTGTGTTTCTGTTGGGCTCACATTAAGAGCATATTTCTTTAAACTCTTCCCTTTCTCATCCATTGCCTCAATCAAATAGCTACCAGGCTCTAAAGAGACTTTCAACATCTTGTCAGCTTGTGCAACACCAACATATTCTAAATCAATAAATATGTTGCATTGAAAATCGGATATAAATTTTACTATTGCCATAACCATTTAATCAAATCAGTAATACATTATTTCGACGACACTAATAACTCTTTCACATCCACGTCGAGGTGGCGTGCAATTTCATAGAGTTCTTGCGTCCCGTTGGTAGCATGCGTCCAAAGGCCGAGCGGTTCCACGGATGGCTGTCCCTTCTTGCTTTGGCAAGCGTCACAGAGGGCCGAACGGTTAGTCATCCAGCGTGAAACAGTACTGATGCTGTGCCCCATCTGTTCTGAGAGCCAAGTGCCAGTTCGTTCTTTCTCGGCCAGAACTATCTTGAACTGCGTTCGAGCCTGCTCACGTTCGGCAAAGTCGAAGCGAGCTTCACTTTGCGCTCGCTCAATCGCAGCCTTTAGCCTGTTATAGCGTTGTATCTTCATATCGCTTTTAATTATTCTTGCCCAACATTGAGCGTTCTGTGCGCAAATATAATCAAAAATATTGAGGATACAATAATTCAAGAACATAAATTAAGAAAAAGAGTCGTCTTTTCTCTTGATACGGGAACATTCTGCACAGATTTCTGTTTCCTATACCCCAATTAGGTTCCTTAGAAGGGTGTAGCCTAATACGCACTTTGTGGCGGAGTGCCACAGAAAGATGCTTGTCTGCTTTCTGATTGAGCAAGCTCGGCAGACATTAGGTCTTCGTTTCCTTGAATTGTTATTTCATAGAACGGGATTTTTAGAATGAGCTTATCTGGAAATCATGATGTACCTTTGCCTGCAAATTACAAAAACCAAATAAAACATGGAAGTTATATCAATTGAGCGCAGTGCCTACGAGGTAATCGGCTTACCGCTTCGCTCGTCGAAAAACTGCTGACGAGCTTCAAAAGCGTCATCACAAAGATGAAGGAGATGGCTAAATGAGGTTACGATTTGGAAACCTAACTCCTTCACCAATCCTCCCCAATTTGCTTTTAGTCCAAATTTGAACTTCCCCGTTTTTCCCCATCTTGCCTTTATTACAGGCCGAGTTGCGTTAATCTTCTGTAATCCGTCTTTCGTTACAGACTTTTTTCGTAACTCTGTGGCATAAATGTCACGAAGTTCTTGACGAACGGAGAATATACTTACCTTGAGGAGATTGTCGTTGTTGAATATTTGCTGTTTGTGCCATTATTGTGCCACCGCTAAAAATGGCATATTTCGCACAACAAAAAACGAGCTTGTTTTCCTGTGTATTACATATGATAACCACGGCTTTGGACGATAGCCAGACTAGACGTAATCAATAACAGCCTTAACAGCACTTCTTAGCAGTTCTGAAAGGTAGACAGATAGAGAACCGTTCAGGAAACAGGAACAGTTACAGGCAGATATTATGCCAATTATACAAAAATGCGTTACGCAAATTTGTATAATTGAACTTTTATCACTATCTTTGCACCTGAAAACTTAGAATCTTGGAAATATGATAAAGAACCCTTTCCTGACATACGGCTACAACGGGCCTGAATACTTTTGCGACAGAGTTGACGAAACAAAACGCTTAACATCTCTTTTGGTTAATGGCAATCATGTCGCTCTCATTTCTCCGCGAAGGATGGGTAAGACCGGCCTCATAAGGCATTGTTTTGCCCAACAGGAACTGCAGGACAGCTACTATTTGTTTGTCGTTGACATCTATGCAACAAAGTCGTTGGCAGAACTCACTTATGCCTTGGGACGCACTATACTCTCGGAGTTGAAATCAAAAGAAAGAAAAGCGTGGGAGAGGTTTATACAGGTGGTTGGCTCACTTCGCACAGGGATTACATTGGACGCATTGGGACAACCAAGTTGGAATCTCGAAATAGGTGATATACAGTCTCCTAAAGTATCGCTTGAAGAAATTTTCCATTATTTGAGTTCAGCTGACAAACCTTGCATTGTTGCTATTGACGAATTTCAGGCCATCATGAATTATCCTGAACAAAACGTTGAAGCTTTGCTAAGAACCTATATTCAAAATTGTAATAATGCATGGTTCGTTTTTTCTGGTTCCAAGCGTCACATGATGGGTGAGATGTTCTCATCACCAGCCAGACCTTTCTATCAAAGTGCTTCCACCATGTCGCTGAAAGCAATTTCTTCTGAAGCATACGAACGTTTTATAAGTTTTCATTTTCAGCAAGCAGGAAAGCACATAGAACCGGAAGCCATACGATATACTTATGAGAAATTTGATGGGACTACATGGTACATACAAAAGATATGTAACGAGCTATTTGCCATGACTGAGCAAAGTAGTTCATGTGGTATCAAGGAGGTCGATATTGCCATCAGTTATTCAGTAGACGAAAAGAATGACACCTTTCAAGACTTAATGACTCGACTCACAGCCAAGCAGAAGGCTTTGCTGCTTGCGTTGGCACATTCGGAAAAGGATGTACAGCCCACCAGCGGACAGTTTATTAGGAAATATCACCTTACCTCTGCAAGTGCCGTACAAAGAAGTTTGTCTGCTCTGCAGGAAAAAGACATCGTTACAAGCAATAACGGGCAGTACTTCATCTACGATTATTTCCTATACTATTGGTTAAAGCAACAATAAAACACCAGCGAGATAAGCAAATTTCATTTGCTTATCTCGCTGATATTTAATTGGATAGATAAAAATCTATTGCCTAATACTCGTCCTCGTTGAAGACTTTGTTTTCGACGATTCTATACTGATTTTCAAACACTTGCATCATTCTTAACTATTTTTAGCCAAATTAACCGCACGGTCTGAGGCTATCAGAAGCGATTCGCTGACATATTGGACATACAAGCCCATTATACCTCCCATGTACTTATAAGTATCACCCAGGCTTCCTCTAAGAATTATCTGTCTATTAACCTTAACTTACAATATTCATTGTCATAACGAACGCCTATGAAACGTATTGGCAAACTGTTACCTTCAACTAACTTCTCCACTAACTTTATGTTCAATTCGGCATCTTTATTCATTGGCTCTTGTAGATAGATACAGGTTAATGCTCTTTTAATTGATAAGGCAGATAGATTACGAGCAATGACACGATATTCGTTCTCTGCTCTCCAATGAGGATGTTTTGCAAAGAAGATTTCTTTGCGATTTCTTATTATAGCCTTTTCAATATTATCATCGGACTCAAAATCAATTCCGACAAGGGGAATCGGTTTTACAGGCTTATATTTAACGCTTCCCTTGTACACGTCAACTTTCTCCAACAAACGATTTTTGTCAAATTCCAAACAAATACCATTTTCGTTTCTTGCATAAAGTCCCCACATCATCGGTGAAAAGCATCCACGTTCTGATATGTAGTCTTTGCAAAAACTTATTTGTTGATATTTTGATAATATTGTGAAAAAATAGCCAAGAGCCCCCCTCTTGAAACTTTTTATATGCTTTGGCATATTTATTCTACCTGGTATTTCAATTTCTGCAAACTTTTGTCTTTCATACAAATCATTCATATTTTTATACTCATGAAATTGGAGTTCTTCAGATATCCATATTTTAGCAAAAGTGTCGATAGTCGTATAATGATATAATAGCATGATAAAGAAATTTGCGAAATTATGAATTTTCTTGTTCAATATTATACATTGATTGAATAACATCAATAGCCTCTGTCGTGGAAATATTGAAAAACTCCCGATTGTTATTTACTCTACAGCCCTTTTGTTCTAAAAACTTATGTATCATCTTTTCTGCTAAATGACAATCTTTGAAAGGCTTATAGAATACAACAACAAATGGTGTTGGCACGCCTGTCGCTGAAGATAATTCTTTTGCACGCTCATAAGGGTCTCTAGTTGTTTTCCCGATTTTCACTTGACCCTCAATTGAAGAATTAATCATAACGTAGATATATCCTTCTGAACTGCCACTATACTCTTCTCCATTCACTACAATAGCATTGCCTATAACTTCTTCAGGCATAGAATGCCCATTAACAAATTCAAACAACTCATGATAAGCTCGAATTTTTGTTGTAAGCCCACCGTTAGTAACTGACTTCGATATTATCTCATAATCGCCATGAGTGCTTTCTATGAATATGTCTTGCAAAACATCACATTGTTTATAAAACGCAGCTATAGCAATGTAATTTATACGATCATAGTCATAACCGTATCTTTCACTGAATTTTTTAATAGAAATCTTCGAGTTTAGAATATCCTTGTCTATTTTTGAGAAGCACTCTGCTTGATGATTCATAATTCTCTTTTCATTATCATCAAACATGTAGTCATTCTCGTACATATAACGGTAGCAATCATCATTATCAATGAGTTCTGTCAAAGTAAGCATATTATACCCATCATACAAACAATCCGTTAGCCACATATTATTTTCGCCACCAAATATAAAATCATATTTTCCAACATTGACAGGATAGTTGGCAAATCCAATTCTTACAACTGTTGGGCTTTGTCGTCTAATAGTGATGCTCGGTAAAGAAAGAGCAACTTCAATATCGCATTTATGAATGTTTATCATATTGTACAACGTGTCTTCACCAAACCCAAACGTCATAAGTTCATATGAAGTTTCATTCTTTTCAATAATTTCTTTTATCATATTTATCTCAATTCCACTCAATCGCAATGCATCCACTATCCTATTTTTGTCGATGGTATTTGGTATGTTTATAGAGGTATTTAAGACATGTTCTAAAAAGTTTCTACTGACGTTGTGTCCTTTTGCTCCATTTTTCAATCTGAAAAATAAAGCATCAGATCTGAAATAGTTTTTAACTTCCTTTAGGCAGTTTCGCATAAACTCATAGTTAATCTTTTTGCTATCATTTCGAACAATGCAAATCAACTTGTCTGTAAATAATTCCCAATATGCTATACACTTTGCTTGTTTGTAATCTTTCTCAATATATCCTTCATCTGTGTGGTTTGAAAAATACAGTTCACCATTGTTATATCCGAGCTTTGACGTTGTCTCATATATGATACTATCATAGTAGATGGCTCCATCAACATGTCTTAATTTTACTCCATTAGGGTAATTTATGAATCCATTTTCATCAATGCTGAGGTTTTCCAATGTTTCCTCATCAAGTTCTTTATAAGTAACTTCTGTTACTACCTTTGGTTCATTGGAAATACCGCTAAGTATGATCTCAAAATCTCTCCTTACATTCTCCCTTGCTTCTTCTGAATTTATGTTCTTATAACGAGAATGGATTTCCACTGCCAACTTAAGGCGAGGCAAGATTTCCTTTTCGCCTTGCACAAGCAGTTCTCTCGGTTTATCGCCTTTTGTTTCACCAACAATTCCAACTAATTCCATCTGCTCCATAATCTTTTTTGATTGGTTATAGCCAATAGAGAAACTCCGTTGAAGCAGACTCTCGGAACCAAGTTGATAACAAACAATTTCAAGTATTGCTTCAGCTAATAGAGGTTCACATTCATCTTTGCTAAATATGTTATTCAAGATACTTTGAATAGCTTCAACACTAACGACTGAGCCAGAATCGTTATTTCTTTCAACATTATCTTTATTTGTTTCCTCTGAGGAGAACCACTTTGAAAAAAATCCCATCTTCTTAATTAACTTTAAGTACTTTATACGATTTCCAATCTCGATTCACATTTTAATTGCAAGGGGCGCAGTCATTCGCCATACCTCTCTCGGCTCACCACAAGCCACTTCCAAATATGGGAAAGCTGCGCCCGTTTGGGTTGCAGTCCCAATAATGGAAGTTTGCTCGTTTCTCGATGTGGTGATTGAGAGAGTATTGAGCAATATGTCTAGCGCTCCTTTCGAATCGCTGTTACAAAAATACAAAAAATATGTAATAGAAGAGCAACTCTGTGATAAAAATTTGCAGAAATTAGCATATTCTATCCAGAATTACCCTAATACTTGCAGCAAAACCTATATACCGAACCCTCTTTTCTTTGTTCCATCCCGGTTAGTAAGTTCACCGGCACAACCATTGACTCCATCGATAGTCACAAGAGGGTAACTGTATAACTGGCAGGCTCATATTTTGGAGTATTACATATGGAATCCACGACTCCTGCTTTGCTGCTGTTCTTCCTTCATGTCCTGAACAATGTAGGAGAGTTGTCCTTTCACTCGCTCACACTCATCAGATTTCAAGAAGGGTTGTGAGGCATTAAGTACAGTGCCAGAAGCGTCCTCTTTGTCAGCCAAACTATTCATATAGCGTTTGACATCGCACTCCTGGCGATAGGCGAAACTACGATGGGCTAAACGTAATAGCAATCATCATTTTTTTGCAGATGGACTATACCACATAGGGTATAAACCACTTATATTTGCGATCATTTATACCCGAATTGGTATATTATTCATAATAATTGTGTATCTTTGCACCCGTTAAGGTATAATAATTGTTATGAGTTTATCAGAACACATTAAACAAAAACGTAAGAAAAACGGCCTTTCTCAAGTTGAGTTGGCAGAGAGGGCTGGAGTGGGGCTTAGGTTCGTAAGGGATCTCGAGCAAGGTAAGCAGACCCTGAGAATGGATAAGGTAAATGATGTTCTTGCCTTGTTTGGAGAACACCTTGGACCTATAAAAACTGATATGGCATGAAACAGGCTGGTATCTATGTCAACGATGTCTTCTGTGGAATCCTCACTGAGGATGAAGAGGGTTATCATTTCTGCTATGAAAAGGATTATCTTGCCAGTCAGGGCGCAGTCCCAATAAGTCCTACTATGCCACTGACCGAACAGCAGTATGATAAGGAAATGATGTTTCCTGTCTTTGACGGACTCATCCCTGAAGGCTGGCTCTTGGATATCGCATCCACATCTTGGAAAATCGACCCTCGCGACAGGATGTCACTCTTGATGGCTTGTTGCAAAGATTGCATAGGAAACATTAGCGTAAAACCATTGGAACATGAGTAAGTGTCTGTATTGTTATCAGGAATTGGAAAAAGGTCAGGTGGATTTTCATCCCAGCTGTGCCCGTAAATTCTTCGGTAGTGCAATAGTGCCTGTGTTTCCCTATACGCGGGATAATATGTCTGAACTGGCCAGGCAGGTGATTCGAGCCAGCGTGTCGGTTACTGGTGTGCAGGCTAAGATGTCGCTCGACGTGAATCGTGGCGGCAAGAATGAACCAGCAAAATTCACCATTGTAGGTCTTTGGGGGAAGTATATATTTAAGCCGCAAAGCGCAAAATATCCACATCTTCCAGAACTTGAAGACCTCACGATGAAAATGGCAGAAGTCGCACATATTCGTACTGCGCGCCACACACTTATCCGGCTCGCTGACGGCGAATTGGGCTATCTGACGCTCAGAATGGACCGCGGAAAGAAAAATGAGAAAATATCCATGCTGGATATGTGCCAACTGACCAATCGACTCACTGAGCACAAGTACTACGGCACTTATCAACAATTAGCAGAAACCATCAAGAAGTACTCATCGGCACCCATGCTTGATGTTCAACGCTTTTGGGAGCTGGTGTTGTTCTCATGGATGACTGGAAATTCAGACATGCATTGCAAGAACTTTTCTCTGATAGACACTGGGAATGGAGAGTATGTCCTATCACCTGCCTATGATTTGTTAGCAGTATTGCTAGCTGACCCTGCCGATACAGAAGAAATGGCAATGAGCTTTTCCGTGGGAGGGAGAAAAAGTGGCTTTGATCGCAATACTTTCATGACAGCTTTCGTCGAAAGCGGTATTTCTGTTGCTAGATCAGAAAAGATGATAGAACAAATGAAAACACATCTCCCCAAATGGAAAGAGCTCATCAGCCAATCATTTCTGCCTGAGAAGATGAAGGTTGACTATTGTACTTTAATCGACAAAAGGAATTTCGCTTTGGATGTTACTAAATAAGAAATAAGCGAAGTAACTTGAATGCTACTTCGCTTGTTTCTTAATACTCGTCCTCGTTGAAGTTTAAAGGATGTGCTGATTCACAGCTAGTTACAGCACCTTGTGCCAATATTGTGCCACTAATTTTAGACATAGAATTATAGTTTATGCCAAGAGTTTCTTCACAATCTCAGAGATGACCCGGCCATCAGCCTTTCCAGCCAACAGCTTGCTGGCAGTGCCCATTACCTTTCCCATCTCCTTCATACTTGTAGCTCCAACCTCTGCAATGATCTTCTTCACCTCTGCCTCTATCTCCTCTTGGGAAAGTTGTTTCGGCAAATAACTCTCAAGTACCTCCACCTGTGCCAACTCTGCATCAGCCAGGTCTTGACGCCCTGCTTGAGTGTAGGTCGTTGCAGTTTCCTTGCCCTGCTTGGCCAGTTTTGAGATAATCTTCAATGCATCTGCATCAGCCAATGTGTCGTTGGCTCCAGGAGCGGTTTTTGCTTCCAGAAATACTTTCTTAATGTTGCGAAGCGTCTCCAAACGCACCTTGTCGCGAGCCTTCATTGCGGACTTGATGTCCTCGCTTATCTGATCGAATAAAGTCATAATGCTATTATTTAAACCTTAACATGATGCAAAGGTACAGTTTTTTTTCTTAGCAATTCCTTTTTACGTAAAGTCTTAGACTTTTTTAGCGATTGCACTCTCGCGCACATTATTATAAAATATAGTAGAATCCGAAGAAATCTTCGCTAAGGAAGAAGAGTATCAGAGATAAAATGCGAACTTTGTGCCTTTCATACCGACTCCGTCGTAATCGGCAGCGATAGGGAACTGACAACTGAGGTTATCGATAGCATCATCATCGAGGGTGACAGTCAATTCCAATTCAATGGCCATCCGTCGCTCACTGTAGCTGAGATTCCAGATACATTCACCCAGAACGGCATTCATCACCGTTCTTATTTCATCTTGTGTGCGCCATATGGAATCGAAGTCAGTCATAGTATTCTATTTGAAGTTCCTGGCTGACATCAAACTCGCGTTCATCATCATAGAAGTAAACCAGTCGCAGACCGCGATATACCGACGGAACCTTCAGAACTTCCAACAGATGCCACTTGGGTTTGCCGAAGTCATAAGAAGATCGGTCAAGGATGATTCTGTTCGAGGTATAATCAAAGTGGTAATAGCCACCACCAAGGCATGAATCGCCTGGTTTCAGCAGGTCTTTATGTTGGTTGACCATGCCAAGGCGAAAATAGCCTTCCATTGTGATGATGAACTTGGGAAGAGTCATAAGCTAATAAGTTCGATGTATCGATTAATGTTGTATTGTAATTCCTCCAGATCAATGAACTGAGAGCCACGATAGACTTCTTTTCCATCCATCATCAGCAGTACAGTTGGCCCTGAATAGACTAAAAAATGACTGGCAATCAGAGGCTCTTCAATAATGTCAGTGTATAAAGAGCAGAGTGAAGGGAAACCATCTGCCACTTTCTCAACCTTGTCGAGCATGACATTACAGACTCCGCAATCCGGCGCTTTGATGTAAAACAAGCACAGACGGCTATCCTTTATCGTCTGTTCTATGTCCTTTATACTAGTCAAATGCTTCATCCTGCTTAAGTCCAAAGACTTGTAATGAACATCGGGCTGGCATCATCGGCTTTCTTGAAGCCGCAAGACTCGTAAAACGCCAGTTCTTTATCGTAGGCTATCAAGGCAATACGCAGGTAGTCCTGATAATGGTCCTTCATCAGTTCCAGCAGTTTGTGACCGATGCCCTGCTTGTGGTATTCTGGCCGAACCAACATATAATGCAGATAGGCTGTCATAATGCCATCGTCCATCGCACATACCATCCCGACGAGTTTATCACCGTCCCAAGCCGAATATACAGTCTTGAAATTCTGCATGGCCACAACCAGTTTGTCTGGATAATGACCTGATGACCATTTAACTGACAGGAACAGGTCTTCCAAGTCCTCTTTCCTGAAATCGTGGATGTCTTTGTATGTAATCTCCATATTTTCTCCTATAAATTGTAACGGGTGCAAAGGTACAAATAATAATCGATATGAGGAGATTTCCCTACTTACAAATAGGGAAAAATCCCCTCCATATTATGTTTTTTCCTTTGTAAACCTCACAAAAAGTTCCGAACTTTGCACCGTGAACAAGAAACAAAATGTCGAACTTTTAAAATATAGGAGACACGATTATGAAGAAGATGATGATTCTGGCAGTGATGATGGTCATGACTATCTCGGCCAACGCAATGAGCTATAACGCAGCAAAGCATGAGGCACTGTTCCTGAGCGACAAGATGGCTTACGAGCTGAACCTCACCGCTGCACAGTATGAGGCAGTCTATGAGATCAACCTCGACTACCTGATGAGCCTGAAGGGACACGCTGATGTCTTCGGCATCTGGTGGGATCGTCGTAACGCAGACCTCCGCTTCGTGCTGGATAGCTGGCAGTTCGACAAGTACATGAGCCTGGCTCATTTCTATCGTCCTGTGGCTTGGCATGCAGGCGGCTGGACCTTCGCAATGTACTCCCACTATGACAGAGGCCGTTTCTTCAACGCACACCCGAAGGTGTTCGTGACCTACAGAGGTGGCAACAATCACAAGCCTGCTCACTTCTATGCTGATCGTCACATGCCAAAGCCCGCTGTGCATCACAATGCACCTGCCGTTCACCATAACGCTCCAGCTGTACATCACAATGCACCAGCTCCGACTCCGCACAACGGAAAGCACGGTGTGGCACAAAACGACCGTCACGGCTCAGACCGTCACATGGCAATGAATACGAATCGTGGTAACGGTGGTCACTTCGGACGCAGGTAATTGCCGTAAACTCTCTATATGCCTCGAAAGAGGACTTGCAGGGAATCTCAGAAATGGGGTTCCCTTTTTTTCATAAACAATCATAATAATATGCGTGACAGTAAGAAATAACGGATAGAATTAAGTACCTTTGCGGCTGATTTAATCATATTTGTGATATGGACTACCTGCCGAAAGATCCTGCCATATTGGTTTCGAGCGTGAATATGCTCCTGAGAGACGAGGATTTTGACACGCTGGAATCACTGTGCTATAACTTCGGAACGGAGCCGAAAGATATAAAGAACTACCTATACGGATACGGATTTGTGTACAGTGAGAAGCAGAAGCAGTTCCGTCCGATAGGATATGATCAGGTAACAAGATGATAACAAAGGATAGTATCGAGACCGCCTATAGTTTCCTGCATCAGAAACAGCGCATCTATGTTCATTCCACGCTCAACTGGCAGAAGGATGATATAGAGTTGGCCATTTCTGACTATGCCAATGACATGAGCCAGGAACTGTATGATGCCATCAGTGGTGGCAGGGCTGACTTCTTTCGTGACCACAAACGGTTTCAGGAGGACATCACCAAGGCTGTGGAGATACTTGAAAAGATGCTATAATAAATATGGAGAATTTTGAAGAGCAATTGAGAAAAGACCTGCATCAGTTCCTGCTGAGCATGAAGGAGGTGGATAATAGGATGTCGGAGTGTACCGATGTGGAAGAGAAATGGGAGGAGATAGCCAAGTCCTATATTCCCGATGGCATCCGTGAGTTTCAGGACTTCCCATCTGCCTCACTCGGCTGGATGATGTATATCGGCATGGCCGTAGCGAAGATGTGGGACACGGAGTGGGAAATCTACTCTAAGATTGAAGACCTCTACGCCTATATGCGCGACAAACGGGGCTACGATGCGATGGACGAATATATTCGCGAGGAGGTACTGCTGTTGCAGGGCGTGGACTATACCATTCTGGAGAAAGTGACGGGCGAGTGTTCCTCACGAGTCTATAATGCCCTGATGCATCAACGGCTCGAACCTGGCACGAAGGAGGCCTTCAACGGCTATGTGGCCTGCCTGCACCAACTCTACCTGATGGGGGCTGCTATGCAGTTGAAGCGAATGGGTTATCACATGACGAAGATGTAAACTTACAAAAGTATGAATTACAAAGTTTTTATTTCATTTGTACTTGCGGCTCTGATGCTTTGCTCATGCAAGAACAGCAAGCCGGAAGCGGCTCAGAACGCAGATGTGCAATCGGAAGTTACAGGCAAAGCTGATACTCCAGAGACAAAGATTACGGCAGGAATGGCATTCGAGGGAGTAAACAACTACTGCCACGAGAAGTTTGATTGGAGAATCACAGAAGAGAATCCGGATATCATGTACGTTACGATGGGCGAAGAGACGGACTCTGCATATCAAGTGGTATTCCGCAGCTATACAGGCTCATTGACACATTTCTATGTCGATAAACTAACGGGCAAGACGCGAATAGTAACGAAAGTCCCCAATCTTGGTGTCGAGGAGGATAATGGAACCATCGACCTGCACGACTATCTGGGAAAGGAGAAAAGTGCGAAGGCTTCATCATCAGACAAAGAAGCGTCTACTGACAATAAATCTCTCACGGGTCACTTCGTTAGTGACGATGATGGAAGTTCGCTCACTATCTCGGGACGCGAAGATGGCAGATACAGCATCGTCATCAATCTCTTCCGTCTCACTCATCTTGACGACGGAGTAGGCGGTGATGCCGAAGGTGGCATTGACTTTACGGCAACCGATGCCAATGGAGAACCCATTGGAGGACGTATTACGTTTGCCGATGACACGGCCACACTGACTTTCATACACTCCAGTTGGTCGCTCATAGAAGAGGGTGCCAAATGGGAGTTCAGGAGAAAGTAAAGGCTGAACAAAAAGCAAGACTATGATTAAAAAAGAGATGGATGCATTGCTAAATTTACCAGACAAACAAACAGAACAAGGATGGAGGGATTATGTCTTGCTCCTTTTCCTTTATAATACAGGAGCTCGGGCAGAAGAAGCTGCAACACTACAAGTCAAAGACCTGTTTATTCCAAAAGGGAAAGGCATCCCCGTTGTGACCATAACAGGGAAAGGAAGTAAAACTCGCAGATGTCCTTTATGGAATGATACTTGTAAGTTTTTACATGATATTGTTGACAACAAAAAGCCAGACGATAATGTCTTTATGAGTAGACTGCATAAGCCGATAAGTCGATTTGGGATATATGAGATGGTAACAAAATATGCTAGAAAACTGGAGGAAACAATGCCGTCAATAAAAGGCAAACGAATCTCACCGCACACGATACGACACACTACTGCGACTCATCTGCTTCTGTCTGGTGTTGATATTAATACAATAAGAGCCTGGCTGGGACACGTCTCTGTCGAGACTACAAATATATATGCTGAGGTTAATTTGGAAATGAAAGCCAAGGCACTGGAAAGTCTTGATTTTAAAGAGAAGAGACCCCATCGACATTGGAGAAATAATAAAAAACTGATGGAATTCTTGGACAATCTAGTATAATTGTGTATCTTTGCATGGCCAAATTATGTTGTGTACAAAACAAGAGAAGAATATATATAAGGGTTACTTTACGTATCAAGCCAACATAATTGGCTATGCAACATATGAATTAACGTAAGAATATATGAAGAAGATTCTAACATTCCTATTGGCTGCACTTGGGCTTACAACTGCTTGCGGCCAGGACAACTTTGAGAATACCGACGTTCAGGGCTTTGCAGAACTAGTGGCAGATTCAAATGTCGTGGTTCTGGATGTCCGTACATTAGAAGAGTTCAATGACGGACATATCAAGGGAGCCATTCTCATCGATCAAAAACAGAGCGACTTCATAGAAAAAGCGAAGTCATCATTACCCATCGACAAGAAGATAGCCATTTACTGTAGAAGTGGCCGTCGTTCTGCCAATGCTGCTGGTAGGTTGGCTGATGTTGGGTATAAGTGTGTTAATCTAAAAGGCGGTATCATTGCTTGGAAGGATGCCGGGAAACCAGTAGTGACAGAATGACAACGAAACAAATAACAGCAGCCAACGCTGATGAAAGGATAAAACAGCTCTATCAGACGGCATTTCCAGAGGACGAGCAAATTCCCTGGGAGGATTTGGTACTCTTGATAGAAGAAATGCACCTTGACTTCACTGCATACTACGAGGGAGAGGACTTTATTGGCTTTACCATTGTTTTTCCACATGAACCGTTCAACTGGTATTGGTATTTCGCCGTGTTGCCAGAGCAGAGAGGCAAGGGAAAGGGACAGGAGATTCTAACCACTCTCATTGAGAAGTACAAGGGTACGACTTGTGTTCTTGACATGGAATCCCCTAAACAGGAATGTAACAATAAGGCCCAAAGAGAACGTAGGCATAAGTTCTATCTTCGTAATGGGTTCCGAGACACAAATCTTTATAAGAAGTTTGATGTTGTGGAAATGACAATAATGATGATGGGAGAAGGTACGTTCTCTATGCAGGATTGGGATGATATTGTAAGTGAGTTAAGGAAATACTGGACGTGGGAAACGTAAAGAATTTCCAAAATCCTTTGCTTTTTACAAATTTATTTACTATCTTTGCAACCGAGAAAAGTCAACTAAAGAACAGATTCTATGAGTTCAAATACCAATCAAAAAAAATGGCTGTGGCCAGTGGTTATCGGCGCGTTGGCGGCGGTGGTGCTGCTGGCGGTGGCGCTGAACTACGTAGTCCGGGCGGAGCGAAACGTGCGCTACGTCGGCATGATGAATGTGGTGGCGGAGAAATTGTCGAAGACCTTCAGGGGTGTGGAGATGAATGCGGAAAACGTGTTCGACGAGGTGGCCAAGCACATGGAGTCGCCGCAGGCTGTCGTCGTGGCCCTCGGCAGTAAGACTAGCCTGAACCCCGACGTCATCGGTTACTTCGCGGCCTTCGTGCCCAACTACTTTTCGCAGGAGGGCCGGTGGTTCCAGCCCTACGTGCACCAGGGTGACTCGACGGAGTTCGTGCTAACGTTCGTGGGCTCGGCGCGCCACGACTATACCACGTCAACATGGTACGTGCAAGGTATCAAGGAGAAGGAGAGTTTCTGGTCGGAGCCATATTATTACGCGGATGACTTGAACGTGGCCAGCGGCTACTACATGACGTTTGCCACACCCATTTTCGACGCCCAGGGCCGCTTGGTATGCGTCTGCGGAGCCGACATGACGCAGGAATGGATGATAGAACAGTTGCGGCAGATAGAGGACGAGGTAAGGAACGACGAACTGCTGAACAACTACCGGTTGTCTGGGAACGACGATTTCTTCATCGTTATCCTGAACGACGATGGCACCAGCTTCGCCCACCCCGACGGAGACATTGTTACCATAAGCGACGAGGCATTCGTTGCCAGCCTGAAGAAACACCATCGCGGCGTGGCCGAACTGGAGGTGAACGGCGTGCCGTCGTATGTCTATTACACCCCACTGAAGCGCACCCACTGGTCGGTGGCTATCGTTGTAGAAAAATGAAGAAAAACGTATTTATCGTACAGGCAAGAATGAACATATTGAGGAGACTTTACGTGGTTGCGCTGACGGCTGTCATGGCGACACTGGCTGCGGTGGCGCAGACATCGGGTGCCGGCGGCAACGGACGGAGCAGCGAGCGCCATCCGAGCTCGCTCGGAAATGGCCGAGTCGTGACGGACGAAGACAAAGTCAAAGCGATGGGCGGCGACGACCGCATCGCACATTTGGAGAAGGAGATGTACCGTTACTACAGCTCGAACGCCATCGACAGTTTCATGCTCATCACCGACCAGCTGATAGAGGCGTGCCGCGAGGCCGGGCCCAGTCAGGAGCGGCTGTTCTACAAGGCATGGTCGAACCAGGCCATCTACAGCTTTAACAAGGTGAACCGCACGCGCGGCCTGGAGCTGGCACACCAGATTCACGACTACGCCTATCAGCATGACAGTAAGTTCGGACTTTACACGTCCACGTATGCTCTGGCCACTATGTCGTCGACCCTGCGCCACTTCGCACAGGCTGAGCACGAGTTCACCGAGGCCATCAACTACCAGCACCGCTTCTTCCCCGACGAGAGCGCTGCCGCCCCTTACCTCGGAATGGCGAAGATTTACGTCAATCTGGAGAAGCCCGAGAAGGTGCTCGACTGCGCCCGCAAGGCATTGGCAGAGCCCAATGTTATCATGCAGCACAAGCTGAATGCGTGGACGTATATATGCATCGCGTACTACGATGACCAATACAGCCGCGACGATTTCAACCGCGCCTATGCCGAGCGCGAGAAACTGAAGCGCGACAACGGGCACGACGACAATTTCGGCCCCATTGTTAACTTCTACCACGCCATGAAGAACGGCCGCTATGCCGAGGCCCTTGACATCGCCACCAACATCCAGGGCGGCGTCGATCGCTTGGGATTAATAGCCGAAGCCTATGCCAGCCTCGGTGACTACCGGCAGGCCTATCTCTACAGGATGCGCCACATGGAATATCGCGACTCTATCAGCACTGCCGATGTGCAGAAGATGTCCTACGAGTATGCCACACAGATTGACGTGACACGTGCTGAAAACGAGGCTAAAGACCTGCGCCTCTCCAACCTGGACCTACAGATACAGGCCGCCGTGGCCATCATCCTCATCACCATTGCCTTCTTCGCCTTCTACTATTTCCGCCGCCGCAAGCAGATGCAGGAGCTTCGCCACGCCTACAACCAACTGGCCGACACGACCACCGCTAAGGAGCGTATCGACAGCGAACTGCGTATCGCACGTGATATCCAGATGTCGATGGTGCCCCGCACCTTCCCTGCGTTCCCCGACCGCCGCGACATCGACCTTCACGCCGCCATCGTGCCCGCCAAGGAGGTCGGCGGCGACCTCTACGACTTCTTCCTCCAGGATGACCGTCTCTACTTCTGCGTGGGCGACGTCAGCGGCAAAGGCATCCCCGCCTCACTCACTATGGCCGTCGCGGTCAACCTGTTCCGCACAGTAGCCAAGGAGGGTTTCTCTCCTGAGGTCATCGCCACCAAGCTGAACGACACGATGTCTGCTAATAACGAGAATGCTGTCTTCGTCACCATGTTTATCGGTATCATCGACCTCAAGACCGGCACCCTCGACTATTGCAACTGTGGCCACACCCCGCCCGTCTACGGTGAGCGACGCATGCACACCTCGCAGACCGTTTTCAGTTTACTTGACGACATCGAGTCCAACGTCCCCATCGGACTCTGGCCCGACTACGTCTTCGTAGGAGGCCACCTCAGCGACATCCGCGGCAGCTTGCTTTTCGTCTATACAGATGGCGTCAACGAAGCCGAGAACCGCATGCAGGAGCAGTTCGGCGAGAAGCGTATGCTCCGCGTACTCCGCGAGTCTACACAGCCCTTCGGCGAGCGCACCCCCAAGACCCGCTCCCGCTTCCTCATAGACGAAATGAAATGTGCCCTCGACGCTTTCGTCGACGGCGCCAACCAGAGCGATGACCTTACCATGCTCTGCGTCAGCATAAAATAGTGGTGAAAGCTAAGAATTAGGCGTGGTTCTCGCAGGGAATCCAGAGCCAGAAGGTGGAGCCGCGGTCTTCGCCAGCGCTGATGACACCGATGTCGCCTCCACAACTATCAGCAATCGACTTACAGATGGCCAGTCCCATGCCGGTGCCTTGCACGAACTCGTTGAGCTTGACGAAACGGTCGAATACCACCTTTTGTTTGTCCTTAGGGATGCCGATGCCGGTGTCCTCGCAGTAGAGGTACATACCGTGCTTCTCGTAGCGGTAGCCCAGTCGGACGTAGCCCTTTTCGGTGAACTTCACGGCGTTGGTGACGAAGTTGGTGAGTACCTGCTGGATGCGCTCGAAGTCGAGCGTGGTAACGAAGGTGTCGTAGGGATTCTCCTTGATGAACTTCAGTTCCTTACTCTGCACACGTTGTTGGAGGGTCAGGCAGATGTCGTCGAAGGCAGTGGCGAAGTCGATGGTCTCGGGCTTGACGGTAAGTG
>JAEEGI010001886.1_pt1 | contig 51964 bp, 42 predicted proteins | sample 8958751 | NCBI WGS metagenome assembly JAEEGI01 (sample SAMN16246545, study PRJNA631951) | gut metagenome | biome: gut microbiome; feature: rumen; material: KS-attached | host: Bos | place: Iran: Karaj | collected 2018-10
GTTTGCCGGTTGTGCCGCCAGGTGCATCGCCGGGTATCCGCGTCTGGTTCGGATAAGCGCTGAAAGCATCTAAGTGCGAAGCCATCCGCGAGATTAGGACTCCCTTTAGGGTCGTCACAGACGATGACGTTGATAGGGCGCAGGTGTAAAGACGGCGACGTCAAAGCCGAGCGCTACTAATTGCCCGAGGCTTTCGGCCTTTGGGTTCATGTTTTCAGTTGTTGCTCGCTCATTGCCGCGGGTTTAGGTCCGTGTGCAGTGTTGTGGGTCTGTTTTGGCTGTGCGTGATACAGTACTTGCCGTCAGTGTGTCACCTTACACGCCGTCCCTTCCCTTTTGGGTGGATGCGGCAGATAGAATATCAGGTGGTTATCGCGGCGGGGTCCCACCTCTTCCCATTCCGAACAGAGAAGTTAAGCCCGCTTGCGCCGATGGTACTGCAATGCAATGCGGGAGAGTAGGTAGCCGCCTTCTTTCATGAAGAAAAGTTCCGATTTCTTTTGAAGTTGGAACTTTTTTTGTTATATTTGCGCCCAATAGTGAAAAAGACATGACTAGAATAAGAAGAACACTTATCTGGCTTAGCCGTTTGAATCACTGTCGTGGGTTTGGTATTCAGTCACCTTGGGCATACAGTCTTGTCCGTTATGTGCTGAATGAGCATTTTCCTTATTATTCGTATGAGGACTTGGCTTTAAACTTTCCCGAACTTAATGTTATTGACCGCAAGCTTTGCGAATTATATTTTCGCTTGGCAAACTACAGGCAGCCTTCGAATATCTTACTGAGCAAGTCGGACGGAGATGCAAGTGCGGAATATATGTTGAGAGGCTGTAATAAGGCTTTGGTGAAGAAGCAGCTTGGTTCAGGGTCATGTGATATCGATGGAGTAGAGTTGGCTGTGGTCAGGCTAGAAGGCAATTACAGAGACTGTTATGAGTCTCTTTTGAGTCGGGTGAACGATACTTCTATTCTTGTGCTGGAAGGGATCTACGGGAATAAAGCCACTCGCCGTTTTTGGAAATCGGTTGTGAATGACGACCGAACGGGAGTAACCTTCGATTTGTATTACTGTGGGATCGTCTTTTTCGACAAGAAACGCTATAAGCAGAATTATATTATAAATTTTTAAATACGATTAATACTATGGCAATTACAAGAGTTTACACAAAAACCGGTGATGACGGTATTACCAGCCTTGTCGGCGGTGTAAAAGTGAAGAAGACCAATGCCCGTATCGAGGCGTATGGAACAGTGGATGAGCTTAGTGCGCATCTGGGAATGCTGGCTTCATGGATGAAGGACGGTCCTGATAAAGACATTATTATCCGTACACAGAGAAATTTGTTTACAGTTTGTTCCTATCTGGCAACAGATAAAACCAAGACTCCGTTGGCTCCTTCTTATACCATGGATGCAGAGGAGACTGAATTCTTGGAGCAGCAGATAGATGAGATTAATGCAAGTATTCCCCAGCAGACGGCCTTCATTCTTCCAGGCGGTTCGCACGAGGCTGCGTTGGCGCATGTATGCCGCACGGTTTGCCGTAGGGCCGAAAGACGCATCTTTTTCTTGGGCGAATCAACTGAATTAGACAATGAGGTGACCCATTATATCAACCGTTTAAGTGATTATTTGTTTGTTTTGGCAAGGAAATTAAACTTTATTGACGGTGTAAGAGAAAAAATATGGAAGAAAACGAAGTAGTTTCAAGAAAATATATTACTTTTGCGCTCGATTAAGAAACGCAAATAATTTTAACGACTATGTATTGGACACTTGAACTGGCTTCTAAACTTGAAGATGCACCTTGGCCCGCAACAAAGGACGAGCTGATTGACTATGCTATCCGCTCGGGTGCGCCACTCGAAGTATTGGAAAATTTGCAGGAGATCGAGGACGAAGGAGATGTCTATGAAAGCATAGAAGATATTTGGCCCGATTATCCTACGAAAGAGGACTTCCTATTCAACGAGGATGAGTATTAAAGGACAAATGTCCTACTAAACAATTTAATATCAGCGAGATAAGCAAATATTGTTTGTTTATCTCGCTGGTGTTTTATTGTTGCTTTAACCAATAGTATAGGAAATAATCGTAGATAAAGTACTGCCCGTTATTCCTTGTAACAATGTCTTTTTCCTGCAGAGCAGACAAACATCTTTGTACGGCACTTGCAGAGGTAAGGTGATATTTCCTGTACTCTAAGCCTCACTACCTTTCTTGAAATCTGATGAGTGTGATTGTGTATAGGGACAGCTCTCCTATATCGCTCAGGGCATGAGGGGAGAACACCTGCAAAAACGTAACAGAGGAGTCCATTTGTAATATGCCTGACATCGATGGAAATGTAATAGGCACAGCAATCGAAGTGATTGGTTTATCAAGTGATGCTTCTCATGACACAAAATTACTGCAATCCTCACAAAACGTCCCCGACAGCCCCCGAAAAGTGACTGACGAGGGCGCGAGTCTGAACAATTGTTCTGAATTTCAGGGAAATTTCGGCTAGATTATTCCGTTTCGGGAATGTTTATTAAAAGTTTAAAGAAATGCTTGCCGTGCCAGAAATCAAAGAATTATGGGAGAGTGTTCAACAGAATAAGGAAGCATTCAAAAAGCAGATTGACAAATGGATTAAAGATGGCGTTGCTGCCATTAGGGATTATGCTGATGGCAAAGACAACGACTTCCAGCCCAAGCAGGGTAACGCTGTTGCATGGGGCATCATTGCTGAAGCATTCAGGTATGGCCTTGACCCGACTGACGGAAAGCAACGCAGGATGGCTACCGCCTATCTGTTAGAGAAGGTGTCATGGACTGGCATGTCTGAGTTCAAGGTGAGCCTTACAGCATTCCGCACTCGGCAACTCTGCGATGCAATGACGGTCACCAAAGATTTGATGGCGAATCTACTCCTCTCTGCTGGCGGTAGGAGTGGCATTAGTACAGGTGGGGGTGGTTCCAACGGTGAACTTACCAACTGGGACGGTACGAAGAAAAAGACTGGCTGGGGCATCTAAATCCAAAATTCAAAAAAGTAGTCTCATCGTCTAAGTTTAATTAGTAGTTTTCGGATATTGTGAGGAAGGCAGAAGGTGTCTGACCCCATCGAACATATTGTGTCATTTGGAAGTGTCGGGACGGAATAGTCATAGCATAAAAGGTATTTGGTTCACATATTGTTAGATGTTCGGTATCTCTATAAGTATGATAAATAGAGATAGTTCGTTTGGGCAGGATACTCGGCAGCAAGGGTATCAATCTGATTGACTGTTGGCATGATGCCTAACTCTTGGCGCCATTTGCGAACAGTAAGTCCAGCCCGCTCCATCTTCATGTCTGCTTCGAGGCCAAGAGCACGAGCAATCTGGAAGTCGGAGAAGCCATAAGTCTTTGCTTCAAGCAACAACGTGGAGAACTCCGGGGCTTCGATGGCTTCAAGAAATTCAGAATACTCTGAGCCAGAATAGTATTCCGCTAACCAAGAGAACTCTTTCAGCCTCTCATTGACCAGCATGATGTGCCTGAGCTTCTCAAGAAACCAACAGTCTATCTTCGTCAGTTCATGAATCTGTTTTACGGAATAGCCCATCGCCATGGCCTTAGCGACTGCAAAAACACGGATGTCTGTGGCATGCCTGAGAGCTTCGATGACGTTCGGAATTTTAATCTCATGGTTATCTACAAAGCCATGCATGCCTTGTCCTATCATACGCAAGCCTTTCTGGATGGCCTCCTCGAAAGTACGACCGACTGCCATCACTTCCCCCACGCTTTTCATGCTGGAGCCCAACTCATGGTTCACGCCGTGGAACTTGGAGAGGTCCCAACGCGGAATCTTGCACACCACGTAGTCGAGAGCGGGCTCAAAAAAGGCACTTGTAGTCTTGGTGACAGAGTTCTTTAGCTCAAAGAGTCCGTACCCGAGGCCGAGTTTGGTAGCGACGAAGGCCAAAGGATAGCCTGTAGCCTTGCTTGCCAAAGCAGATGAGCGGCTCAACCGGGCGTTGACCTCGATGACACGATAGTCCTCGGAATGAGGATCAAGGGCATACTGCACATTGCATTCGCCGACGATACCTATGTGACGTATGATTTTGATGGCAAGGGCACGAAGCTTGTGGTATTCGCTGTTAGTAAGCGTCTGCGAGGGGGCTACGACGATGCTCTCGCCCGTATGGATGCCGAGTGGATCGAAGTTCTCCATATTGCAGACGGTAATGCAGTTGTCGTAACGGTCGCGCACCACCTCATACTCGATTTCCTTCCAGCCTTTCAGTGACTTTTCCACCAACACCTGAGGTGAGAAGGAGAAGGCTTCCTCGGCCTGCGCCATTAACTCCTCGTCGTTGTCGCAGAAGCCCGAGCCAAGGCCCCCGAGGGCATAGGCTGCACGAAGTATGACGGGGAAGCCCAGCTCGTGAGCAGCCCGTTGTATTTCCCCGATGGTGCTGCAAGCCTCGCTCTTGATGGTCTTCACGCCAATCTCGTCAAGACGCTTGACAAAGAGGTCGCGGTCTTCTGTATCAATGATGGCCTGGACAGGTGTGCCAAGAACTTTAACACCATATTTCTCGAATACACCTTTCCTGTAAAGCTCCACGCCGCAGTTCAAAGCTGTCTGTCCGCCGAAACTCAGCAGGATGCCGTCCGGCCTCTCCTTTTCTATGACATGCTCCACGAAATCAGGCGTGACAGGCTGAAAATAGATAGTGTCCGCCACGTCCTTCGAAGTTTGGACAGTTGCAATGTTAGGATTGATGAGCACCGACCTGACACCTTCCTCTTTCAAGGCTTTCAGAGCCTGAGCACCGCTGTAGTCAAACTCTCCCGCCTGACCGATCTTGAGAGCACCGGAGCCAAGAAGGAGGACTTTATTGAGGTTTTGAGGTTTTGGTTTTTTGAGGTTTTTAGGTGAATATACCTTATAACCCAGAAGCGAAGCGATCTCATAACCTGAAACTTGACGGACAAACTCATCAAACATCCACTCCGTATCTGTCGGTCCTGAACATGCTTCGGGATGGAACTGTGCAGAGAACCATGGCATTGTCTTGTGGCGGATGCCTTCGTTTGAGCCGTCGTTCATATTGACGAAGAGAGGTTCCCAGTCAGCAGGCAACGTCGAGGCATCAACGGCATAGCCATGATTCTGGCTCGTGATGAAGCAACGGGTGGTGCCTAAAAGCTGCACCGGCTGGTTATGACTGCGATGACCATACTTCAGCTTGTATGTCTTTGCACCTGCAGCCCTTGCCAAGAGTTGGTTGCCGAGACAGATGCCCATGAGGGGCCGCACATTCGGATTGTTGAGGAAGGTGCGGATGTGCTCCACGGTCTTATTGCATTGCTCAGGGTCGCCAGGGCCATTCGCCAGGAACAATCCATCGAAGTCAAGCTGGTTGAAGTCATAGTCCCACGGAACCCTGATGACTTCAACGCCTCTATTCACCAAGCAACGGATGATGTTTGCCTTTACACCACAGTCAACAAGAACGACTCTTGGAAATGAAGAATGAAGAGTGAATAATGAAGAATTTGCTGCCGCCGTAGGGTCTGGCTTGTACGTGATGACCTCCTTGCAGCTCACTTGCTCCACCCAATTGATGCTACCATAGTCAGAGTGTTCTGAGTAATCAGAGTTCTCAGAGATGATGATACGACCGCGCATCACGCCAGACTCCCTGAGCTGTTGGGTGAGCCTTCGCGTGTCGATGCTCGTAATGGCAGGAATCTTTTCTCGCTTTAGCCATTCGGCAAGCGACTCCTTGGCATTCCAATGGCTGTACTTCTCGCTGATATCTGCCACAACGAGGCCCTTGACGTGAATCCGCTCGCTTTCCATGAGCTTGGGCAAAGGCTCGTCTCCTGTTTCAGGCACGCCGTAGTTTCCTATCAAAGGATAAGTTGTCACAAGTATCTGGCCTGCATAGCTCGGGTCGGTGAGGCTTTCTGGATAGCCTGTCATTGCTGTGTTGAACACCACTTCGCCCACAGCATTTGCTTCGTAACCAAACGACCAGCCGCAGAACTCTGTGCCGTCATCAAGTATCAGTCTCGCTTCTTGCTTCATCCTATAGTCAAATTGTAAATTGTCAAATTGCTAAATCCTAATAAGCTTGTTCGTGAACCCCCTTGACAGCTCTTCCACTTGGGTCGTTCATGTTCTTGAAAGCAGCATCCCATTCAAGGGCGATGGCTGTCGAGCACGCCACGCTTGCCTCTTGGTTTACGCTTCGCGCAGCAGACTCGCTTGGGAAATGCTCGGCGAAGATGCTGCGATAGTAGTACTCCTCCTTGTTGAGCGGCGGATTGATAGGGAAACGTTCTGCCGCATGTGCCATCTGTTCGTCGCTGACAGCTTCGGAGGTAATCTTCTTCAATGTGTCAATCCATGAATAGCCCACGCCGTCGCTGAACTGCTCCTTCTGCCGCCAAGCAATCTCTGCCGGCAACATATCGGCAAAGGCTTCGCGGACTATTTTCTTCTCAATCGTTGAGCCAGGGCACATCTTTGCCTCGGGGTTGGTGCGCATGGCCATGTCGAGGAACTCTTTGTCGAGGAAAGGCACACGTCCCTCTACGCCCCAGGCCGATAGGCTCTTGTTGGCACGGAGACAATCGTAGTAATGGAGTTTGCAGAGCTTGCGGACGGTCTCCTCGTGGAATGCCTTTGCGCTCGGTGCTTTGTGGAAGTAGAGATAGCCGCCAAACACCTCGTCTGCTCCTTCGCCACTGAGCACCATCTTGATGCCCATCGATTTGATGACACGGGCAAGGAGATACATCGGAGTGGAAGCACGGACAGTCGTCACGTCGTATGTCTCGATGAAGTAGATGACATCGCGTATGGCATCAAGCCCCTCCTGTATGGTGTAGTTGATTTCGTGATGTACGGTGCCGATATGGTCGGCCACCAGCTTTGCTTTTGCCAAGTCGGGAGCCCCCTTCAAGCCTACCGCGAAGGAATGCAGACGAGGCCAATAGGCGCGTGTCTGCGAGTTGTCCTCTATGCGATGCTCGCTGAACTTCTCGGCAATAGCAGAGATGACAGAAGAGTCAAGTCCGCCGCTGAGCAGTACGCCATAGGGAACGTCGGACATCAACTGACGCCTCACCGAATCCTTGAGAGCATCACGAATAGCGTCGACGCTTGCTTCGTTATTCTTCACAGCATCATATTCAAACCAGTCACGATGGTAGTAGCGTTTCATACCAGGCTCTCTGCTCCAATAGTAATGCCCTGGCAGGAAGGGTTCGTATCGCTCACACTGCCCTTCGAGTGCCTTCAGTTCGGAGGCAACATACACGGTGCCGTCGCTGTCATAGCCCATATACAGAGGTATCACGCCGATGGGGTCGCGGGCTATCAGGAAGGCATCCTTCTCTTCGTCGTAAAGGGCGAAGGCAAAGATGCCGGAGATGTCCTCCAGGAAGTCGATGCCTTTGTCGCGATAGAGCGCAAGGATGACTTCGCAGTCGCTGCCCGTCTGGAAGTCGTAACGTCCGGCATACTGGCGGCGAATCTCCTGATGATTGTAGATCTCGCCGTTGACGGCCAGTACCACCTTCCTGTCGGGCGAGAACAAAGGCTGACCTCCGCTCTCGGGGTCGACGATAGAGAGGCGTTCGTGGGCAAGGATGGCTGAGCCGCCACAATAAATGCCGCTCCAGTCCGGGCCACGGTGCCTGATTTTCTGACTCATGCGCAGAGCTTTCTCGCGAAGCTCGTGCGTCTGCTTCTTGATGTTGAAGATTGATACTATTCCACACATAATGTTATTTACTATTTAATCATTTCCCATTTCCCATTTCTCCCTCTCCCACGGGAGAGGGGTAAGGGGTGAGGACATTCTCAGCGTGCGGCGATGGCTGACGTCGCGTGCGGCGATGCCGATTTTCTCGTGCGGCGATTAACTTAGTCGCACGCGGAAATTCGAGATGCCGAGGTTCGCTTTTCTTCATTCCATTCATGTCTCTGTGGCTCAAAGGCTTTTTATTCCACCGTTACGCTCTTGGCAAGGTTCCTCGGGCAGTCAACGTCTTTGCCCTTGCAGACTGCGATATGGTAGGCCAGCAACTGGAGGGGTATGCTGGCGATGAGTGGCTGGAAGCACTCGAGCGTGTCGGGAAGGGTGATGATGTGGTCGGCAAACCTCTGTATCTGCGTGTCGCCTTCAGTGACGATTGCCGTGATTCGTCCGCCTCGCGCCCGCACCTCTTGGATGTTCGAGATGACCTTCTCGTAGAGACGGTCGCGGGTGGCAATGACGAAGACGGGCATTTCGCTGTCGATGAGGGCGATGGGGCCGTGCTTCATCTCAGCAGCAGGATAGCCTTCGGCATGGATGTAGGAGATTTCCTTCAGCTTCAAAGCGCCTTCCAGAGCCAGGGGATAGTTGTAGCCGCGCCCTAAGTAGAGGCAATTCCGGGCATAGGTGAAGATGGGAGCAAGGTGCGCTATCTGCTCATTTGTCTTGAGGGCTTGCTTCATCTTGGCAGGAATCAGTGTCAGTTCCTTCACCATTTGCCGATACAGCTCCCCGGAGATGGTCTTCCGTTCTGCTGCCAGACATAGCGCCAGCATTGTGAGCACGGTCAGCTGGCCGGTGAAGGCCTTGGTGGAGGCAACACCGATTTCCGGGCCGACATGGATGTACGTCCCCGTGTCTGTGGCTCGGGGGATGCTGGAGCCTATGGCGTTGCAGATGCCGTAGATGAAGGCTCCTTTCTGCTTGGCAAGCTGGATGGCAGCCAGCGTGTCGGCAGTCTCGCCGCTCTGCGAAATGGCTATCACCACATCGTCCTTCGTCACGACGGGGTTACGGTAGCGGAACTCCGAGGCATACTCCACTTCGCATGGGATGTGACACAAGCTTTCGAAGAGCTGCCCTGCAATGAGTCCGGCGTGCCAAGACGTGCCGCAAGCCACGATGACGATACGCTTCGCGCCAACCAACTGCCTGCGATGGTCAATCATGGCCGACAGCGTCACATGGTCACTCTCCACGTTGATGCGCCCTCGCATACAGTTCTTCAGACACTCGGGCTGCTCGAAGATTTCCTTCAGCATGAAGTGCTCGTAGCCGCTCTTCTCTATCTGTCCGAGGTTGATGTCCACGGTGCTCACCTTCAGATGCTGCTCTTTGCCGAGGATGCTCAAGACCTTCAGCTCCTCGCCCAAGCGAATGACGGCGATGTTGCCGTCCTCCAGATAGACCACCTTATCTGTGTAGTCGATGATGGGACTGGTGTCGGAGCCCAGGAAGAACTCGTCCTTGCCGATGCCCACTACGAGTGGGCTCTGCTTGCGTGCTGCTATAATTTGCCGGGGCTCGCGCTTGTCGACGATGGCGATGGCATAGGCTCCTATCACTTGATGGAGTGCCACCTGCACGGCTTCGAGCAACGTGATGTTCTTCCTGACCATGATATACTCCACGAACTGCACCAGCACCTCGGTGTCTGTGTCGCTCTTGAACTCCACGCCTTTCGTCTGGAGCTGCATCTTGATGTCGGCATAGTTCTCTATGATGCCATTATGGATGATGGCAAGGTTCTGGCTCCGGGAGTAATGAGGGTGAGCGTTGCGTGCCGACGGCTCGCCATGCGTCGCCCAACGCGTATGGGCAATGCCCACGCAGCCCGTCACGTCCTTGTCGCTGCAATAGTCGGTCAGGTTGTCAACCTTTCCTTTGGTCTTGTACACGTTGAGCTCGCCGCAGTCGCTTATCATTGCTACTCCGGCACTGTCGTAGCCACGATACTCCAGACGCTTCAGGCCTTTAATCAGTATCGGATAGGCTTCCTTCGTTCCGATGTAACCTACAATTCCACACATGATGACATTTACAATTTGACAATTTACGATTTACAATTTATGTATGATTAAGTCATTTCATTATTTATTCCCCCTAAGGGGGATTAGGGGGTCTTCTCCCCCTAAAGGGGGAGTTAGAGGGGGCTATATTTCACAAATGCTTGGTTGACGAGACGGTTGCCGCCTGGAGTAGGGTAGTGGCCTGTGAAGTACCAGTCGCCTTGGTGCTCAGGGCAAGCGGCGTGCAAGCCTTCGATTGTCTGAAAGACGAACTCCACCGGTGCTTGCATTCCTGCGGGACGAAGCATTTCGGCCATCTTCCTGTTGATGTCTTCAATGCTGAACGGTTCGTAGATGGCACTGACGCAGTTGCGTTGCTCTGCTGCTGGCTTACGGAGCTCAGAAAGACATGACTCGTAAGTGTCTGTGATTAGTTGCCGCATACCACGCTCTTCGATGAGGGCGATGGCGGCACGAAAAGCACAGAACTCCTCCAGGCGCGCCATGTCGATGCCATAGTAGTCGGGGTAGCGGATCTGTGGCGAACTGCTCACCATTACTATCTTCCGAGGATGCAAGCGGTCGAGTATCTTGAAGATGCTTTCCTTCAAAGTAGTGCCCCGAACAATGCTGTCGTCAATGATGACAAGGTTGTCTTCGTATGGCCGCAGGGAGCCGTAGGTGATGTCATAGACATGTGAGGCAAGGTCGTTGCGCGAGCCTGCTTCCGTGATGAAGGTTCGCAGTTTGATGTCCTTCCATGCCACCTTCTCGCTCCGTACGTTTAGTCCCTGGCTTCTCAGACCCTCCATCATTCCATAAAAAGCAACCTCGGCTGTGTTAGGAATGAAAGAAAAGACAGTATGCTCGGTGTCACCGTCGATGGCCTTGAGGATGGGTGCTGTGAGCTGCTGCCCAAGTTGCTTGCGCTCACGGTAGATGTCGCGGTCGGAACCACGACTGAAGTAGATGCGCTCGAACGAACATCGCGTCTGCTTCTTGGACTCCAGGATTGTTTCCAAAGCAGAGGCACCGTTCTTATGCACGATGAGCGCCTGGCCTGCCGGCAACTCCTGAACGTCATCGCAGGCGAGGTCGAAGGTCGTCTGCAATACGGCACGCTCACTGGCAACGGCCACAACCTCATCGTCCCTATAGAAGAAGGCAGGCCGTATGCCCCAAGGGTCGCGCATGGCGAACATCTCGCCGCTGCTTGTCATGCCGCACATCACGTAGCCTCCGTCGTAGTCGGCCATCGTGGTGCGCAATACATTTGCCATCTGAACGTTGTCTTCGATGTAATGGGTGATGTCTGTGCCTTCCAGTCCTTTTGTTTTAGCTTCGACAAAGAGGCGTTCCACTTCTCGGTCCAGGCGATGCCCCATCAGTTCGAGTGTGATGTAGGAGTCGCTGTAGATGCGCGGCGACTGTCCCTGCCTGACCATCTTCGTGAATATCTCGTCAATGTTCGTCATGTTGAAGTTGCCGCAAAGACAGAGGTTCTTTGCCCGCCAGTTGTTGCGGCGCAGGAAAGGATGAACGTACTGCAAGCCGCTCTTGCCTGTCGTGCTGTAGCGCAGGTGTCCCATATAAAGAGAAGCCCCCTCCCAACCTTCCCCTTGGTGGAGGCTTTCGAACACTTCTGTGATGGCATCTTTGCCCATCGCCTTCTCACGAAACATGTACTCCGAGCCAACGGGTGCATTCATGTCAACGCAGGCAATGCCTGCACCCTCCTGTCCGCGGTTATGCTGCTTCTCCATCATCAGATAGAGCTTGCCAAGGCCATAGGACGCTGTGCCATACTTTTCTTTATAATAGTCTTGCGGCTTCAACAGCCTTATCAATGCCACACCGCATTCATGCTTTAACTGTTCCATATCAGATGCAAGCTTTTATAAACGACATGAACAAGGGATGCGGATGTAGCACCGTTGAGGAGTATTCAGGGTGGAACTGCGTTCCGATGTACCAACGTAGGGACGGTATTTCCACAATCTCGACAAGGTTTGTGCCGGGGTTGATGCCTACGCACTTCATGCCCCCCTTCTCGTATTCCTCTTTATACCGATTGTTGAACTCATAGCGATGCCGATGCCTTTCGCTGATCTTTGTCGTGCCTCCGTATGCTTCACAGGCACGGCTGCCTTCGGTGAGTTCGCAATCATAAGCGCCAAGTCGCATGGTGCCGCCCATCTGCGTGACAGACTTCTGTTCTTCCATCATGTCGATGACGTTGTGTTCGGTCTGATTGTCCATCTCACTGCTGTTGGCATCCTCGTAGCCCAGCACATTCCTCGCAAACTCAATCACCATCATCTGCATACCGAGACAGATGCCGAAGGTTGGTATGTTGTGAGTGCGGGTATAAGCAGCGGCGACGATCTTTCCCTCGATGCCACGCTGTCCGAAGCCTGGGCAGATGACCACGCCTGCCATGCCGTCCAGCTTCTCCGCAACATTCTCCAGAGTAATACCTTCGCTGTCGATGAAGTGCAACTTCGCCTTTACATTATTATATATACTTGCAAGATGAAGACTCTCGCGAATGCTCTTGTAGGCATCTTGCAGGTCGTACTTGCCGACCAAGCCGATGTTGATTTCACGTGTAGCACGACGCCAGTTGTTGAGAAAGTTGCACCAAGGTTTCATGGCAGGAGTCTCGCCGACGGGTATGCCTATCTTACGCAGGATGGCAGCATCGAGTCCTTGCCTCTGCATACTCACAGGTACTTCGTAGATGCTTGCCATGTCTTCGCTCTGCACTACGCATTCCAGGCTGACATTGCAGAACGAAGCCACCTTCAGACGCAATGCGTCGTCGAGGTGGCGTTCGGTTCGCAGCACAAGGATGTCGGGCTGGATGCCCATGCCTTGCAGTTCCTTGACGGAATGTTGGGTGGGCTTCGTCTTCAGTTCGTCGGCAGCTTTCAGATAGGGAACGTATGTGAGGTGTACGCAGACAGCGTCGCGCCCCAACTGCCACCGAAGCTGACGGATGGCTTCCATGAACGGCGCGCTCTCTATGTCGCCGATGGTGCCGCCGACCTCTGTGATGACGAAGTCTAACTCCTCTTCCTCTACATTTTCGCGAAGCATTCGCCGCTTTATCTCGTCCGTGATGTGCGGCACCACCTGAATGGTCTTGCCCAGGTAGTCGCCATGACGCTCGCGGTCGATGACTGTTTGGTAGATGCGTCCCGTCGTGATGCTGTTGTGGCGGGTAGTGCGTATGCCTGTGAACCGTTCGTAGTGCCCGAGGTCAAGATCTGTCTCCATGCCGTCCTCCGTCACATAACATTCGCCGTGCTCGTAGGGATTGAGCGTTCCGGGGTCGATGTTGATGTACGGGTCGAACTTCTGGATGGTGACCTTGTAGCCGCGCGCCTGCAGCAGTTTGCCGATGCTGGCGGAGATGATTCCCTTCCCGAGAGAGGAAACCACGCCGCCAGTGACGAGAATATACTTTGTCTGCATCATATATATATTGTAATAAATGTTATTCTGGGCATAATCCCTCTCCGCCATCGTCCGAGGGCGGAGAGGGGGATACCTGGCGAAGATTAAGGCTGCAGCGTGAAACCGAAAACCAGGTATGCCTTCTGTGAACAAGGGTTGCCCGTCAGCTGTCCGAAGATGGGGATGGAGAACGAGTCGGTCACCCGTATGTCCTTCGTCGCCCGCAACGAGAGGTTGGTGACGGCGAAGCCATTGGTGCCATATGTGGTCGTCGCGTAGGGAACGGCACCGACCGTGGCAGTCCAGTCTACCGTGGCGAGGCGGAAGGGGACGCTGGCCTCCATGTAGCTGCTGTAGGCCCGCTTGCTGCTTTTGTTGGTTCCGTCGTTGCCGGCGAAGTTGGTGTACCACTGCAGGGCCACGGAACCGAAGTCGTAACCGATGTTGGCTTCGAACAGATGGTTGGTGCCGTGGGCATCGAACTTGAAGTAACGTGCGTCGGGGTCGAGTCCCTCTGAGAACCAGTAGTCGGTGATGCCGATATTCAGACCGCCGATGGTGTAGCCAAGCGTCAGGTCGAACTCCTTCACGTCATCCTTGTTCGACAGTCCATACGAGCCCCAAGCGGTCAGGTTCAGTCCTTTGTAGCCCACGCCAAGTGTCGGCTGCACGGCCACGTCGCCCAACTTCAGGCCACGCCAGATGTATTCGTTTACGAAGTCGGCCTTGATGGTCGTCTCCACCTTATCCTGAGCAAGGGCGGTGCTGCTTAGCACCAGTCCCATTGCGAATAAAACAATCTTTTTCATACCTTTTTCTTATGATTAGTTATAGCAACTCTCACCATGTTCGTAGATGTCGAGCCCTTCCTCTTCGATGCGACTGTCGACGCGCACGCCGTGCAGACGCTTGATGCCGTAGAACAGCACCAGGCCGCAGGCGGCTGCCCAAAGGTCGATGCAGAGAATGCCGAAGCACTCGGCGCCGAAGAATCCCCAGCCGTGACCGTAGAAGGCACCGCCAGAGGTAGAGAGCAGACCCGTCAGGAGCGTGCCCAGAATGCCGCATACACCGTGTACCGACGAAGCGCCCACGGGGTCGTCGATGTACAAGCGGTGGTCGATGAACTCGATGGCATAGACCAGCACCACACCACACACAAGTCCGATGATGATGGCCCCCACGGGCGACACGAGGTCGCAGCCGGCGGTGATGCCCACCAGTCCGGCCAGCACGCCGTTGAGCGTCAGCGAGAGCGACGGCTTGCCATACTTCATCCACGTGATGAACATCGTGGCCGTGCCGCCTGCCACGGCGGCAAGGTTGGTGGTGAGGAACACATGGCTGATGGCTGTGCGGTTCACTTCGCCCGAGGCAGCCAGCTGCGAACCCGGGTTGAAGCCGAACCAGCCGAGCCAGAGGATGAAGACGCCCAGCGAGGCCAGCGTCAGGTTGTGGCCGGGAATGGCGCGGCTCTTGCCGTCGCTGCTGTACTTGCCAATGCGCGGACCCAGTGCCATGGCACCAATCAGGGCCAGCACTCCACCCACGCTGTGTACGATGGCCGAGCCGGCAAAGTCGTGGAACACCGAGCCGAAAGTGGTCATCATAAACCCGTCGGCAGCGTCGTTGCACAGCCAGCCGCCGCCCCACGTCCAGTGGCCCTCGACAGGGTAGATGAACAGTGAGATGCAAGCCGAATAGACGAGATACATCGAGAACTTGGTGCGCTCGGCCATGGCACCGCTCACGATGGTGGCCGAGGTGGCACAGAACACGGTTTCGAAAATCAGGAAGCCCTCTACGGGCAGGTCGCCTTTATAGAAAGAGAGGTCGCCCCAGTTGGGCATACCGATGAAGCCGGCACCCTCGCTGCCGAACATGAATCCGAAGCCGAGGAAGAAGAACAAGAGCGAGCCGAACATGAAGTCTACGAAGTTCTTCATCAGGATGTTAGCAGTGTTCTTACCCCGTGTGAAGCCGGCCTCGCACAGCGCGAAGCCCGGCTGCATCCAGAAAACCAGCATGGCTGCTAACAGCATCCATACAGTGTCGAGTGATAAGTTATCCATAATTTACGATTTTACACTTTACTTGTTTACTTTTTGTCTCTCAGTACGGTGTCGCCGTTCTCGCCTGTGCGAATCGACCACGTATCTATCATGTCGCTCACGAAGATGCGGCCGTCGCCTATTTCGCCCGTATGCGCCACCCGAAGAATGACCTTCACCGTTGGCTCCACCAGCGGGTCGCGGCAGACGATGGTCAGCGCCACGCGCTCTATCACGTCGGTAGAGTACTGCACGCCGCGGTAGATGCGCTCCTGACGGCTCTGCCCTATGCCGTGTACGTTGTGGTACTCAAACCAGTCGATGTCCGACTGCAGCAGTGCTTCCTTCACCTCTTCGAATTTGGTCTTGCGGATAATTGCTTCAATCCTTTTCATACCTTCTTACCTTTTTTTATTAATACTACTTGTCTCTATGAAAGCTTTCGGCCGCAAAGTTACGGCGATTGTTGAAAAGAAGCCGCATAAATTTCCAACTTTGCACCAACTTTTTTTGTCGAAATGACAAAGTGTAAGCAAAAGGGTGTAATGGGAGAAATGTTTATTTTTCATTTTGTTTGTAATATTGCCAAATTATGAACAAAATGAAAGTTGTGTACGATTACGAAGTAAAAATATGTCAAAAATACGATTGTTTTACTAACTTTTTGTATTATCTTTGCACCCAGAATCGAGCATAAGGAAAGATTAAGTAAGGATTGTATGACAAAAAGAAAAATAAACGGACTTTACCAGCCACAATATGAGCACGACGCGTGCGGCGTGGGCATGGTGGTGAACATACATGGCGGCAAGAGCCACGATCTGGTAGACAAGGCGCTACGCGTGCTGGAGAACATGGAACACCGAGGTGCCGAAACGCGCGACAAGACGGGCGATGGTGCGGGCATTATGCTGCAGATACCCCACGAGTTCATTCTGTTGCAAGGCATACCCGTGCCGGAAAAAGGACAGTACGGCACGGGCCTGGTGTTTCTGCCCAAGGGCGAGAGCGAGCAGCAGCAGATTCTCTCGGTGATGATTGAAGAGATAGAGCGCGAGGGACTGCAACTGATGCATCTGCGCACGGTGTCCACCTGTCCCGAGGTGCTGGGCGAGGCTGCACGAAAGGCGGAGCCGGCCATCAGGCAGATATTCGTGACGGGTGTTTCCGAAGAGAAAGCCGATGTCCTGCCACGCACATTATATATAATCAGGAAGAAGATAGAGCGGCGCATCACGCACCCGGACTTCTACATCTGCTCGCTATCCAATACAAACATCATTTATAAGGGCATGCTCACCAGCGGACAGCTGCGGCGGTATTTCCCTGACCTGACAAACCCCTACCTGACAAGCGGACTGGCGCTGGTGCACTCCCGTTTCAGCACCAACACATTCCCTACGTGGGCACTGGCCCAGCCCTTCCGCTTGTTAGCCCACAACGGCGAAATCAACACCATTCGCGGCAACCGCGGATGGATGAAGGCACGCGAGAGCGTGCTCTCGAGCGAGACCTTGGGCGACATCCGTGACTTGAGCCCCATCGTGCAGGAAGGCATGAGCGACTCGGCATCGCTCGACAATGTGTTCGAGTTTCTCACCATGAGTGGACTCAGTCTGCCGCAGGCCATGGCCATCCTCGTGCCAGAGTCGTTCAACGACAAGAACCCCATCTCCGATGACCTGAAGGCGTTCTACGAGTACCATTCTATTCTGATGGAGCCATGGGACGGACCGGCGGCGCTACTCTTTTCCGACGGACGGTATGCGGGCGGAATGCTCGACAGGAATGGTCTGCGCCCCTCGCGCTACACGATAACAAAGCAGGGCATGATGGTGGTGGCCTCGGAAGTCGGTGTGATGGACTTCGAGCCCGCCGATGTCGTCGGCAAAGGGCGGCTGCAGCCTGGAAAAATTCTGCTCATCGATACGCAGGAAGGCAAAATCTACTACGATGGCGAAATCAAGGATCAGTTGGCCAAGGCCCATCCCTATCGCGAGTGGCTCAGCGAGAACCGTGTGCAACTTGAGAAACTGAAGAGCGGGCGGCACGTGGACAATGCTGTGAGCAACCTGGAGCAGAAACTCATCACCTTCGGCTTTGGCCAGGAGGATATCGACCGCACGATTGTCCCCATGGCTACGACGGGTCAGGAGCCTGTGGCGGCCATGGGCAACGACACACCGCTGGCCGTGGTGAGCGAACGCCCGCAACTGCTGTTCAACTACTTCCGCCAGCAGTTTGCCCAGGTGACCAATCCCGCCATCGACCCGATACGCGAAGAGCTGGTCATGTCGCTCACGGAGTATATCGGTGCCGTGGGCACCAACATCCTCACGCCCGATGCCTCGAACTGCAAGATGGTGCGCTTGCCACAACCCGTGCTGACGAACACACAGCTCGACATACTCTGTAATATAAGGTACAAGGGATTCAACACGAAGAAGCTGGCGATGACGTTTGAGATGGCCAAGGGCGAAGAAGGCCTGCGCCAGGCACTCGACGAACTCTGCAAAGCAGCCGAGGCAAGCGTTGACGAGGGGGTGAACTATATCATCCTCTCTGACCGCGACATCGATAAGCAGCAGGCTGCAATCCCGTCTTTATTAGCCGTGAGTGCCGTCCATCATTATCTGATTAGCGTCGGCAAGCGCGTGCAGACTGCGCTGATTGTCGAAAGTGGCGAGATACGCGAGACGATGCATGCAGCGCTGCTCTTGGGCTATGGTGCCAGTGCGCTGTGTCCCTATATGGCGTTTGCTGTTCTCGACGACCTCGTCAGGCGTGGGAAGATTCAGGAAGACTATGCCACTGCTGAGGCCCACTATATCAAGGCCGTGGACAAGGGCTTGAAGAAAATCATGTCGAAGATGGGCATCTCTACCATCCGCAGCTATCGCGGTGCAAAGATTTTCGAGAGCATTGGCCTGAGCGAAAACTTGCTGAGCAGATACTTCGGCACTGAGGTCAGCACCATCGGGGGCATAGGCCTTAGGGAGATTGCACGCGACCAGATGCGGCTGCAACAGCAGGCTAAGGAGCAGACTGCGTTGAAGAATCAGGGGCAGTTCTCGTGGCGTAAGGACGGCATCAAGCATGCTTGGAACCCTGAGACGATCACTAAACTGCAGCTGGCTTGCCGCAAAGGGGACTACGAACTGTTTAAGAAGTGGTCGGAACTGGTCGACGAAAAGGAATCGCCTATTTTCCTGCGCGATTTTCTCGGCTTCAGGAAACTCTCCGGCTCTTCGGAAAGGGTGCCCATCGACGAGGTCGAACCTGTTGAGTCCATCGTCAGGCATTTCGTGACGGGCGCCATGTCGTTTGGCGCACTGAGCATAGAGGCCCACGAGGCATTGGCACTGGCCATGAACAAGCTCGGCACACGCTCGAACACGGGCGAGGGCGGCGAGGACAATGTCCGCTACCACACGGAAGTCGATGGCGTCTCGCTGTCGAGCAAGACCAAGCAGATAGCCTCGGGGCGCTTTGGCGTCACGGCAGAATACTTGGTGAATGCCGAGGAAATACAGATTAAGGTGGCACAGGGCGCCAAGCCTGGCGAAGGCGGACAACTGCCAGGCTTTAAGGTGAACGACATCATTGCCAAGACGCGCAATGCCATTCCCGGCATCAGCCTCATTTCGCCGCCGCCCCACCACGACATCTACAGTATTGAGGACCTGGCACAGCTCATCTTCGACCTGAAGAACATCAACCCCACGGCCGCCGTCAGCGTGAAGCTCGTGGCCGAGAGTGGCGTGGGCACGATTGCCGCCGGTGTGGCCAAAGCGAAGGCCGACCTCATCGTCATCAGCGGTGCCGAGGGCGGCACTGGTGCAAGTCCTGCTTCGAGCATGCGCTTTGCCGGCATCTCGCCCGAGATTGGCTTGGCAGAGACGCAGCAGACGCTGGTCAGAAACGGCCTGCGCAATCAGGTGCGCCTGCAGACCGACGGACAGCTGAAGACGGCAAAGGACGTCGTCGTCATGGCCATGCTCGGCGCCGACGAGTTCTCGTTTGGCACGCTGCCGCTGATTGTGCTGGGCTGCGTGATGATGCGCAAGTGCAACACAAATACTTGTCCGATGGGCGTGGCCACGCAGAACCCGGAGTTGCGCAAGCACTTCGAGGGCAGGGCCGAATACGTGGTCAACTACTTCACGATGCTGGCACGGCAGGTGCGGGAGTATCTTGCCGAGATTGGTGTCCGTTCGCTGAAGGAGATAATCGGCCATACCGAACTCATTGAGGTTGTTAGCAGCGGTATGACGGACAAGCAGAAAACCATCGACTTTACGCGCCTGCTGCACAAGCCCCACAGCGGTAATGCCTTGTACTGGAATCGTGGCGCCTACACAAAGGTGACTGGCGTGAAGGACGAGCAGATTATACGTGCTGCCCAGAAGGCTATTGATGGTGGCGAAGAGGTGACGCTCGACTATGCCATCAAGAACACCGACCGCGCCGTGACGACTATGCTCTCGGGCGTCATTGCCAAAAAGTATGGCGAAGCCGGTTTGCCTGCCGATACCATCAATATCAAGTTCAAAGGCTCGGCCGGTCAGTCGTTTGGCGCATTCGCCGTTCGCGGTGTCAACATCAAGCTCGAGGGCGAGTGCAACGACTATTTCGGCAAGGGACTCAGTGGCGGACGCATCTCGATACTGCCGCCCAGTAGGAGCAACGACAACTTCAAGGCGGAAGAGAACATCATTGCCGGCAACACAGGACTCTACGGCGCCACCAGTGGCGAAATGTACGTCAACGGCAAGGTGGGCGAACGCTTTGGCGTGCGCAACTCGGGTGCCATCGCCGTCATCGAGGGCGCTGGCGACCACTGTTGCGAGTATATGACCGGCGGGCGCGTTGTGGTGCTGGGCAAGACGGGCCGCAACTTCGCAGCCGGCATGTCGGGCGGTGTGGCCTATGCCTACGATCCCGACCACACCTTTGACTACTACTGCAATATGGATATGGTGGAACTCTCGTTGGTAGAGGACAGCGTGTCGCGCAAGGAGCTGCTCGAACTGATTCGCCAGCATTATCTGCACACCGGCTCGGCCTTGGCAGGACGCCTGCTTGACGACTGGCATCGCTGCATCGACGACTTCATCCAGGTGGTGCCCATCGAGTACAAGCGCGTGCTCGAAGAGGAGAAGATGGCGCGACTGCACGAAAAGATTGCCGACATCCAACGAGACTACTAAATTGTAAATAGTAAATTCTCAAATAGTAAATTGAAATGGGAAATCCGAAAGCATTTTTAGACGTACACCGCCAAGAGGCGGGATATCGCCCTATTCACGATAGAATTCACGATTTCGGCGAGGTGGAGCAGACGCTCAATACGCGTGAGCGTAAGCTTCAGGCATGCCGCTGCATGGACTGCGGCGTGCCTTTCTGCCACTGGGCTTGTCCGCTTGGGAACAAGGCACCCGAATGGAACGACGCCCTGTATAAAGGCGAGTGGGAACAGGCCTACCGACTGCTGGCAAGCACCAATCCCTTTCCCGAGTTCACAGGCCGCATTTGTCCGGCACTGTGCGAAAAGGCCTGTGTGCTCAACCGCTTCAACCATGAACCGACGACCAACCGCGAGGACGAGGCTGCCATTGTCGAGGCTGCTTTTCGCGAGGGATATGTCCAGCCGCGAGTGCCCGTCAGGAATGGCAAGAGGGTAGCTGTGGTCGGTGCCGGTCCTGCCGGTCTGGCAGCAGCCGACGTGCTCAACCGGCAGGGCTATGCTGTGACCGTTTTCGAGAAGAACGAAGCCGCCGGTGGCCTCTTGCGCTATGGCATTCCCAACTTCAAACTGAACAAGGCCATCATTGACCGCCGCATCCGACTGATGGAGCAGGAAGGCATTGAGTTTCGCTACGGCGAAGCTGTGCCGTATGCTGCAATACCATCGGAGCTCGCACCGCAATATTCAGCCGTGGTCATCGCCACCGGTACCCCCACCGCCCGCGACCTCCCCATCCCCGGCCGCTCGCTCAAAGGCGTGCATTTTGCCCTCGAACTGCTGTCACAGCAGAACCGCGTGCTGGCAGGCATGGAGTTCAGCAAAGACGAGCGCATCACTGCCAAAGGCAAGAATGTGCTGGTCATCGGGGGCGGCGACACCGGCAGCGACTGCATAGGCACAGCTCATCGGCAGGGCTGCAAGAGCGTGACGCAGATAGAGATTATGCCGCGCCCGACGGAAGGTCCCGACGACCCGCAGAACCCGTGGCCCAACTGGCCGCGCACGCTCAAGACCACCTCGAGCCATGAGGAGGGCTGCACGCGCCGCTGGAACATCAATACGCTCGAATTTCTTGGCGAGAACGGCCGGCTCACTGGCGTCAAGGTGCAGGAGATTGAGTGGAAACCCAATCTCGCTGGTGGCCGTCCGATTATGGTCGAGAAAGGCGAGCCCGAAGTCATTAAGGCCGAGCTCTGCCTGCTCGCCATGGGATTTCTGAAGCCCGAGCATCAGCAGTATCCCGAGCGCTCGGCCCAAAGGGACGCTTCTTCGAGCAAAGCGAGTCTGAAGAACGTCTTCGTCTGCGGCGATGCTCAGAACGGCGCCTCGCTGGTGGTTCGCGCCATGGCCAGCGGAATGGAGACCGCCAAGAAAGTGGACACCTTTCTTCGGTAGAACGATATAACGTCATAACGAAAAAACGACATCATGCCCAAGATAAAATTCACTAAGATGCACGGCTGTGGCAACGACTATATCTACGTCAATGCCATGCAGCACCCGATAGTCCATCCTGAGGCCTGCGCCGTCGCATGGAGCGACCGCCACAAGGGCATCGGCTCCGACGGGCTGGTGCTCATCGACCGCAGTTACGTGTCCGAGGCCGACTTTGCTATGCGCATCTTCAATGCCGACGGCAGCGAGGCGATGATGTGCGGCAATGCCAGCCGCTGCATCGGCAAGTACCTTTATGAGCGCGGCCTGACAGACAAGACAGAAATCCGCCTGCTGACACTTTCGGGTGTCAAGACGTTGCGGCTGCATATATATAATAATAAGGTGGAAAGTGTCACCGTTGACATGGGCGAACCAGTATTGGAGGACGAATCGCTGTTTCTGGCCAATCGGGGGATGACTAAGGGAGTATTCGTATCGATGGGCAACCCGCACTACGTCATCTTCACCGATGACATCGACCAGGTGGCAGAGAGGGGACACGTGCTGGAGCATCATCCTGCCTTCCCCCAGCGCTGCAATATAGAGTTCGCCCAGATCGAGCCTGACGGCAGCATCCGCAGTCGCGTCTGGGAACGGGGCAGTGGCATTACGATGGCCTGCGGAACGGGGGCTTGTGCCACAGCTGTGGCCGCCTGTCTCAGCGGGCATGCAGGCCGCGAGAGTGACATCGTGATGGACGGCGGCACGCTGCACATCGAGTGGCGCGAGAGCGACCGCCACGTCTATATGACCGGCCCCGCCGCCTTCGTCTTCGACGGCGAAGCGGAATTGCCAAATGGTAAAATCGTCAAATAAATAGTAAATGGAAAATCCGTAAATCGTAAATAGGCATGGCATTAGTAAACATCCACTTCCTGAATCTGCAGAACAACTACTTGTTCGCTGACATTGCCAAGAAGGTCAATGTCTTCAAGGTGATGCACCCTAAGGCCGACGTCATCTCGCTCGGCATTGGCGACGTCACACAGCCGCTCTGCCCTGCCGTGGTCGAGGCCATGCACAAGGCCGTCGACGAGATGGCCACCGCCGACGGTTTCCGGGGCTACGGCCCGGAGCAAGGCTACGACTTCCTGCGCGAAGCTATCCTGAAGAACGACTTCGCCCCGCGCGGCGTGCGCCTCAGTCTCGACGAGGTGTTTATCAACGACGGTGCGAAGAGCGATACAGGCAACTTCCAGGAGCTGCTCCACTGGGACAACTTCATTGGCGTGACCGACCCCATCTACCCCGTCTACATCGACTCGAATGTGATGATAGGCCGCTGCGGCACCTACCGCGACGGCCGCTGGACCAACGTGCGCTACATGCCCACCACGACCGAGAACGGTTACGTGCCCGAACTGCCCAAGGGGCGCCCCGTAGATGTTATCTACCTCTGTTTCCCCAACAACCCTACGGGCATGGTTGTCACCAAGCAGGAACTGCGCCGCTGGGTGAACTACGCGCTGAAGAACGACGCGCTCATCCTCTTCGATGCCGCCTATCAGGCTTATATCCGCGACCCGGAGATTCCTCACAGCATCTACGAGATTCGCGGTGCGCGGAAGTGCGCCGTCGAGTTCCGCTCGTTCTCCAAGACGGCCGGTTTCACGGGGGTGCGCTGCGGCTACACCATCGTGCCAAAGGACGTCAGCGTGGCCACCTTCGAGGGCGAGCGCATTTCGCTCAACCAGCTGTGGCTGCGCCGGCAGTGTACCAAGTTCAACGGCACGAGCTACATCTCGCAGCGAGCCGCTGAGGCCATCTACTCGCCCGAGGGCAAGCAGCAGGTCGGTGCGACCATCGACTACTACATGCAGAACGCTGCCCGCATGCTCAGCGTCTTGCGCAACCTCGGTTTCGAATGTTACGGTGGCGAGAATGCCCCCTACATCTGGATGCGCGTGCCAGACGGCACTACATCCTGGCAGTTCTTCGAGCAGTTGCTATATGGTGCCAATGTGGTCTGCACCCCCGGCGTAGGCTTCGGCCCCAGCGGCGAGGGCTACGTGCGCTTCACCGCCTTCGGCAGTCATGAACAGACCGAGGAAGCCCTGCAGCGCATCGCGCAATGGAAGAATAATTAAATAAATAGTAAAAAGTAACTTGTCAAATCGTAAATTAAAATGATGGAAACATTAAGATTTCAGGTTGTCGGCGAGGCTTTCAAGAAGAAGCCGCTCGACGTAAAAACACCCGCAGACCGTCCGGCCAAGTATTTCGGACAGAAGGTCTTCAACCGTGAGAAAATGTACAAGTACCTGCCCAAGGACGTGTACGTGAAGATGATTGACGTCATTGAGAATGGGGCTCGCCTCGATCGCGAGGTGGCCGACGCCGTGGCTGCCGGCATGAAGCAGTGGGCCACGGAGAACGGGGTGACACACTACACCCACTGGTTCCAGCCGCTGACCGAAGGCACGGCCGAGAAGCACGACTCGTTTATTGAGCACGACGGTAAGGGCGGCATGGTAGAGGAGTTCACCGGCAAACTGCTTGTGCAGCAGGAGCCCGATGCCTCGTCGTTCCCATCGGGTGGCATCCGCAGCACCTTCGAGGCCCGCGGCTACTCGGCTTGGGACCCCACATCGCCAGTGTTCATCATCGACGACACCCTGTGTATTCCCACCGTCTTTATTTCATACACGGGCGAAGCACTCGACTACAAGGCTCCGCTGCTGCGTGCTCTCCATGCCGTCAACGTGGCCGCTACGGACGTGTGCCACTACTTCGACCCGACTGTAAAAAAGGTGACCTCGAACCTCGGTTGGGAGCAGGAGTACTTCCTGGTAGACGAAGGCCTCTACTCGGCTCGTCCCGACCTGCTGTTGACAGGACGCACGCTGATGGGTCACGACTCTGCCAAGAACCAGCAGATGGATGACCACTACTTCGGGGCCATACCCGAGCGCGTGGCTGCCTTCATGCGCGAGTTGGAAATCGTGGCTCTCGAACTGGGCATCCCCTGTAAGACGCGCCACAACGAGGTCGCTCCCAACCAGTTTGAACTGGCCCCGATATTCGAGGAAACCAACCTGGCCGTAGACCACAACATGCTGCTCATGTCGGTGATGAAGCGCGTGGCCCGCAAGCACGGCTTCCGTGTACTGCTCCACGAAAAGCCCTTCGCAGGCATCAACGGCAGCGGCAAGCACAACAACTGGTCGCTGAGCACTGACAACGGCGTGCTGCTGCATGCCCCCGGCAAGACAGCTGAGCAGAACCTGCGCTTCTCCACCTTTATCGTCGAGACACTGATGGGTGTCTATCGCCACAACGGTCTGCTGAAAGCCAGCATCATGTCGGCCACCAATTCCCACCGCTTAGGAGCCAACGAGGCGCCGCCAGCCATCATCTCCTCGTTCCTCGGCAAGCAGGTCAGCGAGCTTTTAGATCACATCGAGAAGGCCGACGTGCAGGACATCCTCGCCATGACCGGCAAGCAGGGCATGAAGATGGATATTCCCGAGATTCCCGAACTCTTCATCGACAATACCGACCGCAACCGCACATCGCCCTTCGCCTTCACCGGCAACCGATTTGAGTTCCGCGCCGTAGGCTCCGAGGCCAACTGCGCCTCAGCCATGATTGCCCTCAACAGTGCGGTGGCCGAAGCCTTGGTGGAGTTCAAGAAGCGAGTGGATGCCCGCATCCCTGAGTTCGAGAAGAAACTGGCAGGCACAGAACACAGCGCCGTGTTCCACGCCATCATCGACATCCTCCGCGAGGACATCAAGGTGTGCAAGCCCATCCGCTTCGATGGCAACGGCTACAGCGACGCGTGGAAGGCAGAAGCCGCCAAGCGTGGACTAGACACAGAAACTTCCTGCCCCGTCATCTTCGAGCGTTATCTCGACGAGGACAGCATCCGTATGTTCGAGAGCCTCGGTGTGATGACAAAGAAGGAACTGGAGGCTCGCAACGAAGTGAAGTGGGAAACCTACACCAAGAAGATTCAGATTGAAGCTCGTGTGCTAGGCGACCTCTCCATGAACCACATCATCCCCATTGCCACCAGCTATCAGAGCCAGCTCCTAAGAAACGTTGAGCGCATGTCGGGCGTATTCCCGAAGGAGAAGGCCAGCCAGCTGAATGTGCGCAACCTTAAGCTCATCGAGGAGATAGCAGAGCGCACAGCCACCATCGAAACACAGGTGGAGGAGCTTGTCAAGGCCCGCAAGGTTGCCAACAAGATTGCAGACGAGCACCAGAAAGCCATCGCCTACCACGACACCATCGCCCCGATGTTCGACAAGATTCGCTACCAGATAGACAAGCTCGAACTCATCGTTGACGACGGCCTCTGGCCTCTGCCCAAGTACCGCGAACTGTTGTTCATCAGGTAAGTCTAACACCTAAACTTTATATCAAAGGGAACCAAGTTTGCTTGGTTCCCTTTTCTTATGACTTTCTTTTCCCCTATATTATTCATCCTTTTTGAATTCAAGCAACTTTAGACAGATTCGTTCTCATATAGGATTAAAATTCATCTTATCAAGATTGACAATAAAACAGTATGTGTAGTATATTGCTCAGTGTGTTAAGAAAGAATTTTGTAAGTTTCATACGATACGAATCATTTGTTTGTCCAATTTACCTTCTAATCGCTCCATATCGCCTCTGATAGTGCGGTTTGTTTGGATAAAAATAGTTAATTATAGCACAAATGACTGATAGTCAGTATAAAAGCGTATGAAATAAAGTTTTCAACGAGGATGAATATTGAAGATTAGATTTTTTTTGCTAAGTAATTTAATATCAGCGAGATAAACAAATTGTTTTGTTTGTCTCGCTGATGTTTTATATAGTCTCAAATAGGGCGTTTTGTTTGTCTAAGATTTCCACCACTGCACATTCTCATGGATATACTTCAAACAAACAACTGATATTTGTGGTGTTTGGAGGAACAGTAGGCCACAGTTTAGAATGTGGTGGCTCTAACAGTGAGTTTATCAAATAATAGAGTGATTGGGAGAAGGTGAGATTATTGTTGGTGGTTGCTTTGTTGTCGTCGCAGCATCAACTTTCTTTGTATTTCACTCTCAACCTCAAATAATCTGCTTACTTGTCCTGCAGAGAGAAAGTTGGCGAACTTATCAATGTAGCGCATGCGGATGGTCTGTGCCTGTTGCTGGCGCTGCATCTTTCGTTTTGTTAACTCTAATCGTTCCTTGTCGGTTAGAGGCTTCGTAGGCCGTTGCTTAACGCCAACCGTAGCTCGCATCTCCTCGCTATAACGGCGATAGACAGGGATGAACTTGCTCTTCTGACTGTCAGTCATTTCAAGGCGCAAAGCCAGTTCGCTGACTTTAGCCTGAAAGTAACGCTCATTAATCTTCTGAGCGTCTTGAGCTGATGCAATGACTGATGTCATCAGCAATAAGATTATCATGATCTTTCTCATAGCTGTATTTCTTTCAATATTCGTCAATCGTTATTTCTTCCACTTCGTAATAAGTCAGCATCTGCACTTCCTCATCAGTAAGGTTGTTGAGAAACTCATCTACAGGACTTGTCTGACTCTTGGCTGTTAATTGTTGAGTAGCAGTATACTTATAATATGTAACGCCTGTACCTGCCAATAGTAGCACCACAGCAGCGGCTGCAGCTGTTTTCCAGAGTAAAGGTCGTCGGGTGCTCTTTTGCTGGCGTATCGCCTTCTCCGTGGCAGAGCTCACAAGGTGGCTTACGTACCCGTCAGCCTCGTGATATGGCATACCTACATGATTATCCATTGTCATAAGCTGTAATTTTGGATGTATTTCTTTATTTTCTCTGTGGCATAGTGATAATTGGTCTTCAGCGTACCAATGTTCTTGCCTGTTATGGAGGCTATCTCGTCATAACTCATTTCATCGTAGTAGCGCATGTAGAATGCGATACGTTGCTGGGTGGGCAGTGTGAGCAGTGCTTTCTGGAATGCCATCTCAACAACCTGCCCGTCTATCTGGTTCTCGGCCTCCAACTTGCTGGTTAGCGCAGACCCCAGGGAATCAATGCTTTGGAACAGTCGTGTCTGTCGGCGCAAATGTCGTAGTGACTCGTTGGTGGCGATGCTGTAAATCCATGTCATCAGTCTGTCGCCGCTTTGCAGGGAGTCTATGGCTGACAAGATCTTAATGCATGTCTCCTGCAGCACATCCTCGGCATCGTCGTGCCCCACTACGATACGACGGATGTGCCAGTATAGCCTCTCGCCGTATATCTTCATCAGTCTGCGGAAACCTTCGTCGCGTTTGGCGGGGTCTCTCAGCAGTTTGTGCAGATGTGCTTGTTCCAAATTGATTTCCATATATTATTATGACCCACCAGACACAGGAAAGTTAAAAGCTTCGGTCTAAAAAATTTTTTTATGAGTGTCTTTAACCTTTTCTCTACGGATGTATCTTAATAGTAAACGTCCAAAACATTAAAAAATTACAGTATGAAAAATATATCATTAAGAAAGATGCTGGCAGTCAGCCTGATAGTATTGTTACCCGTATGTGCTTCCGCTCAGGGCGACCGTTTCGTTTGCGACGAGTCGTGCGACCCTGGCAGCAGCGGTGTTGCCAAGTTCAATGTGGTAAGTCCCGTAGGCTTCTCTACCATGGAGCAGATACAGATGGCTCCACGGCTGGAGACGCTCGATGGCAAAACTATCGCCATCGTAGGTGAGGACTTCATGTATAACATCACGCATCCCGAACTTGGCCGACTCATCAAGCAGCATTATCCAACGGCCAAGGTGATTATGTACGACAAATTGCCGATAGCAGGCCCTTATCCTGCGCCGGGCATCACCCGTCAGGCTACTGAGGAATTCCGCCAACGGCTTCAGGACTTGAAGGTGGATGCCGTCATTGCCGGTAATGGCGGATGCGGCATCTGTACGCCGAAGGAGACAGGGTCATGCATTGTGGCAGAGAAGTTGGGTATCCCGTCGGTCATCGTGACGGCACCGGGCTTTGACAATCAGGCACGCTATACAGCCCGTAACAATGGTGTTCCCGTGCTTCGCGTGGCAGTCTATCCGGGAGCCTTTGCCTCGCATACCGAGGAGCAGTTGATTAAGAATACTCAGGAAATCACGTGGCCGCAGATAGTTGAAGCCCTAACCACACCTATCCGTCAGGACGAGTATGCTGCTGCAGAAACCACGCAGGGCATCACCGATGATGTGTTTCACGGAACACTGGACGAGGTATATGGCCATTTCAGCGCGATGGGCTGGAGCGACGGTATGCCTTTCTATCCACCCACCTACGACAAAGTGCTGGAGTATCTTGACTATACCGACCATGCCTGGAACGAGACCATCGCGGTGCTGCCTGGTGCCTTCCGTGCCACCACTACCTGGCATGTGGCCGTCAATGCCTGTATGGCAGGGTGCAAAGCAGAATATATGCCCATCCTTATAGCTATGACCAAGGCGATGGGGGGTGGCAACTTCCGTCGCACGTTGGGCAGCACCCATGCATGGGTGCCTTATTCGTGGATCAATGGACCAGTTGCCCGTCAGTTGGGCTTCAATAGCGGACAAGGCGAAATCAATGCCGAAGCCAATATGGCCATCAGCCGTTTCATGTCGCTGGCCATGCAGAATCTGGCAGGCTATACCGTAGGTCAGAACCGTATGGGCACATTCGGTTACCTGCAGCCGTGGTGTTTGGTGGAAGATGAGGAAGCGTGTCATCGTGTGGGTTGGCAGACTTGGAACGAACAGAATGGTTACAACATCAACGACAACACTGTGACTCTGTCTTCTGCCCTGATGTGGGGAAATAACATGGCGCCATCGACCACGGATCCAGAACGTGTGATGCAACTCATGGCATGGGACATTTCGGAGCGCTGCCAGTTTGCTGTGGGTAGTGGAAAACAGTTTACCAATCGTGTGGTGCTCATGACTGAGCCTGTGGCCAACATCCTGAAAGACAGCTATTCTTCTATCGGGGCACTGGAGGATGTGCTTATCGATGCCTCGCGCCGTCCTGCCTACGAACGCGCCTTTGCCAACTATTATGCCAATCCCGGTAGTCGTAAGGATGGAGAGGAGCATACTTTCAATCAATACCTGAGCCACATCGTCAAAACCGAGGGTGGCGAGGAGACAGCGACTCCGGCATGGTATGCTACTGATGCCGCCACCATGACCACCATACCGACGATGCAAAAAGGCTCAACGGCTTTTCTTATTACGGGTGATGCCTCTCGAAACAAAGTACAGACCATGCCTGGTGGTGGTTTCTCTACCGTCAGTATCGACCTTCCGGCAGCATGGGATTCGCTCATGGCCGCAAAAGGCTATCCAGCCCTGTCCGGTATGTATCTCACACCAACAAAGATAGATGGTTCAGGCACCACTGTAAAAAAAGTAAGAAACAACAGGAATTCTTCCTCGGTCCAGCGAAGGTCCTACTATAATATGAGTGGCCAGCGCACAGAAACACCACGTCGAGGAATCTATATTCAGCGCGACTACTATTCGAATGGTTCTTCTGGTGTGCAAAAGCGGGTGGGCAGGTAAGTTGCAACATGATTTGTTTTTCTGCCTAACACGCGTTTCATCTCATACCTGTGCTATGCTCGTCTGCCAGTAAAGTCGAATTCGTAGATTCCACATGTAAACTACTCAGATACAACTTTGGGCGTTTGTGATTCGCCCTGTTTCAGTTGTAAGTGTGGTCGTTCCCATATCAGCCAGTTGTCGAATTCCGTTTCTCTGCATAGCCCAAGCAAACTTGGCTCTGTGCTCGCTGCTCCGTCTTTTCCTTTATAGGATTCCTGTTTCAGTATCCCGATGGTTCATTGTACGCTGGATGTCGCGGTATTTTCGGCCAGACGACAGATGCCATGTAAGGTTGAGTGTCAGCATGTTGCCTAAATCGCGACTGTGTTGAGATACCTCTTTGTGGATATATCGGTTAAGAACTTCTGTCTTGTGTCTGAGCGGACTTGCGCAGAATGGATGCTGGGTATAGAGGGATAAGGTGATATTCTTCATCTGATATGAAACCATAAGATACCAGGCGGGAGCCTGATGCCCGCGATGCTCGCCCTCCATGAAGTTCCAGCCGTTGTCAGCGTATGCCGTCAGCGTCCATTTGCCGATATAGGCTTCGAGATTGGCACCGCCATTGAATGCCGTACAGGTATGGCGATAGTCGTCTGTAAAATTGAAGAAGCGGTAGATGCCGCCATAGAGGGTGACGGAAAGATGCTCTGGTATAGCTTCCCAACGGTTGTAACTTTGGATGAAGAAGAAACTGCATTCGTTATCAGCATTTGTTTGTGTCTGATAAAAATGACCCTCCTGACGGGTGTATTTTTCCATGTTACAGTTGGCATTCAGTCTCCAATAGCCCTGCAACTCGGTCATGACTCTTGGTATGGAATAAGTCAGACGAAGGTCGTGTGAGGTGACGCGGTTCGGACGGATATCGGGATTGCCTACCAGTGTCTCCATCGCATTCTGCTTGATAGCCACATCGCTGACGAGAGCTATCTGCGAGACATGCTGCGATATCTCAAAGTCGTATTTCATTTTCAGGTTTTTGGCCATAGGATAAGAAAAGGTAAGTTTAGGACGGAAAAGCCAGAAGCGGTTGCTCTTTTCAGCCTGCCGATAGTAGCGTGTGCTCATGCCAAGGCCTCCCATATAGCCGAGTTTGCCCAGATGTCCTTTCAACTGTCCGAAGAGATAAATGTTCGAAGAGCGCATGGCGTTTGTTGCACCGGCGTCTCCAGAATATACATTATTAGTATAACGCTGCTCGTATTGGGTACCCATCGAAAGTGTAAAGGGCTTCAGACGGTTCTCATAGATGGCCTCAGTCCATAGCGAATATGTCTTACCAGCCACGTTGTAGGCATAGTCGCCACCCTCATTGTGCTCGCTATGGCTGTCGGTGTGGATGTATGTCCCAACGGCATTGGCTGTCAGTGACTGATTACGGTTGAAATTACGATGGAAATACAAATCGAGCACAGGTGATGATGTTTGTGAGGAAGAAAGCTCATCATAATCAGACGACCCGGCGAAACTGCTCCAAACGTGGTGTGGCCTGATGTCTCTGGAAGCAGATAGTCTCGATTGGAACACATAGTTTGAGTCGCTCAGATTGTAGGTCAGTTGCAGGTTATGATTGAGATTCTTGTCCTGTCCGTCCGTCTGCTTTCGCCATACAACATCGTTTTCGCCTGTTTCCATCTCGTAGGTGGCACGCTCTTCCTGCCTCGTTCCCTTATAATTCCGGTAGTTGAGACCGTATGTCACACCCAACTCACTCTTACCGAGATTGAACTTCCCATAGGCTGTCTCATCGCCGTTGACGGTGGTGAGTGTGTTCGTCAGGTCGGCCCCAATGTCGTAACCGCTGACGGGTCGTTTCACGATGATGTTCACCACGTATGCCTCCCCCTTTCCATAGCGTACTCCCGGGTTATCGATATAATCAATGTGCTTGACGGCCTTCATGTCGAGTGCCAGCAGGTCGTCCTTTGATGCAGCGATGTCGTTGATACGCACTTGAACGCTCCCTGTGTTGGATAGGGCAGTTATAGTGTGCGTCACAGGATCGACGCGCAGATGTGGCAGCGTCAGTTTCGACAGCAGCGAGTAGCCATTCGTAGAACTCTCTAACTGTTGGCGTGAGGGATAGATGGTCTGACCGTCCACACGTTGTATTACTTTCGCCCCCTGAACGACAATTTCCTGGAGTGTCTGACCATCTTTTACTTCCTGCGCACTGGCGTTCAGTCCTACTGTCAACAGGATTAGAAATAACAATCTCTTCATAGATTTGCTGTTTTTCGTGCAAAGGTATGAAGAGATTGCCGTCAGCCAAAAATACTTCCTGACATTTGTCTGACATTTACCTGCCAGCCTTCTATCTATCTGATAGTCAGTCCGTACGATTTTCCTCTGTCTGATTCGATCTTGAGGTTGGAATGCTCCTCAATGATGGGCTTCAGACGCCGGACGAGTGTATACAGTGTCTCGCTGGCATCGGGTTTCTTGGGCCAGAGGGCATCACATATCTCAGTCTTCGACAGTTTATGGGAGGGTGAATGCCACAGAATCTCCATCAGATGCTGCTGCATGGGTGTGAGCTTGACGGTGCGGCCTTTTGCATCAACGAATTCTCCGTCTTGCAAAGCCAAGCCACCATAAAGACCTGATGTCGATAGCCGCCTGTAGTTGTACAGGCAGAACAGGCTCCACAGCAACACCATCGACCAAAGAACCATCGAAGGACGCTGCTCGGAGAGCAAGAGAATTGTTGCCGCAGACACTTGTGGCCGCGGACGGAATCCTGTTTTTGTATCCACTGCCAAAACAGCATTTCCTCTTAATCCCTCTATTTGCAGATAACTGTTGAACACTTGAATAGTGTCAGCACTGATTACGTCCGACTGTTGTTCGTCCAAAGCCTTGGCCAGTGCCTGGTTCATGTCCTTGGTCACCCATTCTTCCGTGGCCCTGTAACTCGTCAGGCTCACGATGCTCGAAGCTGTTATCAGTGCAAAGAGCACCACTAGTGCATACCTCTGTTTCATACTATTCAAGTTCGTCTTTGTTCTTTTTTCTCGTGGTTTCCTTTTTTTTACTTGACTTCATTAACCAGTTCTTTGCCATCCGTGAAGTCGAGAATGTTTTGGAGGGTAGTTATTGCTATGTTATTAGTAGCTTCGCGGGTAAAGAATGCCTGATGTGAGGTAACGATGACATTAGGCATCATCAGCAACAGGGCCAGTTTGTCATCGTCAATCATCTTGTCGGAACGATCCTCATAGAAATAGTTTGCCTCTTCCTCATAAACGTCGAGAGCAGCAGAGCCTACCTGATGAGAGCGCAATCCGTCGATGAGATCGGCAGTCTTGATGAGTTTTCCACGGCCTGTATTGATAATCATCACTCCGTACTTCATCTTCGTAATAGAGTCGTTGTTGATGAGGAATTTCGTGTCGTCGGTCAGCGGACAATGCAGGGAGATAATATCCGACTGCTCATAGAGTTCGTCAAGAGATACTATCTTCACCTGATACTCTTTGGCAAAGGCCTCGTCGGGATAAAGATCATAGGCCAACACGTTCATCCCAAAGCCCCGCAGAATCTTAATCAACTCTTTCGCAATCTTTCCCATACCGATGAGTCCGACTGTTTTCCCATACATGTCGAACCCCATGAGTCCGCCCAACCTGAAGTTTCCTTCACGAGTGCGGTAGACAGAACGGTATACCTTGCGGTTGAGTGCAAGCATCAGTGTTACGGCATACTCTGCAACGGCATGCGGTGAGTAGGCTGGAACACGAACCACACGGATGCCATGCTCCTGGGCTGCACGGATGTCCACATTGTTGAAACCTGCGCAACGCAGGGCTATCAGTTTCACCCCATAACCAGCCATACGCTCGATTACCCTGCGGTCACATTCCGCATTGACGAAGATGCACACGGCATCTGCTCCCTGGGTCAGAGATACAGTATTAAGACTCAGTCTTTCCTTAAAATACTGAATATCGAAACCAAAGTTCTGGTTTACTTTGGCGAAGGTCTCACGATCATAACTCTTCGCATCGAAAAAAGCAATTTTTGTAGCCATAGTCCTATAATTGTTGGGTTATTCTTCAGCAATGTGGTAATATCTTTGCAAAAATAGTGAATTTAGAGGATTTTTGTTATTTTTGTGCCTTAGATTTATAATAGTTTATAGAATATGGTTGAAATTGGACTGAAACATACCACTGAATTGACAGTAACCGATGCAGTTACCGCTATCCAGGTCGGTTCTGGCGATATGCCAGTTCTCGCTACCCCTATGATGATGGCCATAATGGAGAATGCCGCCATGCTCGCAGTCAGGGATGAACTGCCTGAGGGATGTACTACTGTTGGTGGTCACATAGAGTCTTCCCACCTAAAGCCTTCCCGGGTCGGTGATGTGGTAAGAGCCGAAGCTGAGGTAACGAAGGTAGATGGCAAGAAGATAGAGTTTAAGGTGGCTGCATACGCTGGTGACATATTGCTGGGCGAGGGTACACACCTGAGATTTATTGTGGACCGCGAAAGGTTTATGTCAAGACTACGATAGTACGGATTAAGGGAATATCGCCGCGAGCCTCTTGTCTAAATCCTCACCTCGGAGGCCGCTGGCAATGATATTTCCTTGAGGGTCGAAAAGAAGGGTGTAAGGGATGGAACTGAAATGGTAGGCTTCGTTGGCAGTTTTCTGGGTGTTAATGATTTGTGGATACGGAATGGCATGTTCCTTGATAGCGGCTTCGGTGTGGGCGGGCTTGTCTGAAACGGCTACACCGAGTACTTGTAGACCGCGATGGTGGTATTTGTTATAGGCAGCAATGATTCGAGGAATCTCCTCAATGCAAGGAGCACACCATGAGGCCCAAAAGTCGACGAGAACGTATTTACCTTGTCCCACATAGTCGGAGAGGCGTGTTGTCTTACCATTGTAAACGACAGAGAAGTCGGTGAAAGGCCTCGTGGGGCTGCTTGGCTCAATGCGGTTCTGCTCAGCCTCTGCTTTCCATCCTGTCGTAGTTTCTTCGGCCAATCCAAGTGCCTTTCGGATGAGCGGCTCCAGTTCGTCAGGTTCAGTCGAGGTGGAGAGAATTGTTCCGTCGCGGTCGATGAGATACATGCCACCGCCAGAGAAGCCAAGTCCATTCTTCTGCCACACTTTCAGCTCATCCTTCAGGTCGATGAGGTTTAGCCATGGGTAGCCGTCTTTCTCGGCAGCGCGGGTCATGTGGCTCACCTCATCCTCGTGGGCGACGCCAATAACGGTGAATCCTTGGCCTTTATACTTCTCATAAAGCGGGACGAGGTCTTTGCTGTGCCGCCGGCACGGTCCACACCATGAGGCCCAAAAATCGATAACCGCCACTTTGCCTTGATAGAACGACGATACCTTTACACGCTTGCCTCCGACCGTGAGCGCCTCGAAATCGATGTAGGGCTTGCCAGGTTTCAAGTGCCACGCAGCTTCGAGTGTGCGGATGGTGTTGTGGATGGTGTTCTCCGGATGGAAGTTCTCGTAGGCGGAATGATACATGTCCATCAATTTGGTTTTCATTTCGTCATGGAGTTCACCATTATATTGCATCCTGCAGGCTATATCGTAGAGCATGTATTGCATCGGATGGGTGGCGTAGTAGTCTATTTCCCAGGCCAGATACTCTTTGTAAATTTTCTCATACTCATCCATGAACACCTGGTTGCGTTTCATCAGCAGTGTGTCCTCCTCGGGATTCTTTCCCTGCTTCTGCAACATCTCCATCTGTGGATATAATTCTTTTTTCACTTGTTCCTCAATCTCATTCATCTTCGACAGATAGAGCCGTTTGCCCTCAGTTTCCATCTTGACTTTCTGCATCTGCTCTGGGCCGCCGCTGATGACTCTCCATTTGTCGCCATTGAAGCGAAGCTGCAGAACTGCACCGTTCTCAACAAGGAAGTTTTCATAACTCCATGAGCCTTCCTGCCATTGTTCGTGGAGGAATACTTTGTAAAGCCTCATTGCGTCAGTCTCCACATCGCATGAGAATAGGCCTTTGTCGTCAGCCTTCACCGTCATATAATTGTCAGATACCCGGATGTCTACGTCTGCTGGGCAAATAACAACAGTCTTTCCTTGTGCTGTTTCAAGCAGTTCTCCCACGATGTGGCACTTTACTTGTGCCTGCCCCGCCACTGCGATGAGGACAAACAATATGAAAAAGAAAATGGTTCTCTGATTCATGATTCTTTTTGTATGATGTGTTTTGCCTTGCAAAGATATACCGAGTAGGCAAGAGAAAAGAATAAACTTGCCGACAATTGACCGACATTTGAACTTTTTAACTACCTCATAAATATGGCATCGCAATTTTTTTTTTACTTTTTTTAGTTCTCCAGCCTCTCGTTCAGCATGTCGCAGAGCTGCTGGCATCTCATCGACAGACCTGTTACATAGATCTCGTAAGGCTTGCCGGGATGAAGGTTCTCGGGATATCTGATGCGCGACTTCCGGCTTTCCACGATTTCCTCTTCCGGCTTCCAATTCTCTGTACCTTGCTTGTAGCATACACCTATAGCCTCTTGTCCACGATAGCTGGTAGGGTAGAAAACCTCCACGTCGTTGAGATGTACTACCCACGGCTCTGGCGAGTTCACCTTGATTACCTGATCATAGATAATCAGTTTTGGCTTTCTCCAGATGTAGTTGAGGATAGTACTGATGGCAAAGAGGCCGAATACTCCTAACAGAATCAATCCGCTATGCTCGGACTGGCTTTCCAGTATCATATACACTGCCCAAATACAAAATGTAAGACTCAGCGCAAGGCGGTTGTCCGAATTCCAGAAGGACTCATATACTTTGATTGTTTCCATTGTCTATTGCTTTTTAATTTGTTCTACCTGATAACCCGCATTGCGGAGTAGTTGAAGAATGCCATGGGTACCCATCAGGTGGCCTGTGCCAAAGACAAACATCGTCGGCATCTCGTTCATGGCAGCTTGAATTTTAGGCAACCATTTCTCGTTGCGGAGTTTGAAGATGGCCGTCTGCTTCTCAATGTGTGTCACCCAATAGTCTGAGTTGGCAAAACTGTGGTAATCGCCTGTTTTCCATAGCTTGACAGACTGTGCTACAGCGTTTGCCTCGTCGATGATTCGCTGTTTGCGCTGGTCGAAATCGTTGAGAAACGCCATGAGCGAATCAATCTGGACACTGAGATTCTCATTCAGTGTCGTGCGCATCTTCGCCAGGCTGTCCTGACTTTGTATCTCGTCCAGCTGTCCTATCTTCATGCCACGCTCCTTTGCCCTGTTGATGCAAACCATGTCGATGGGCATGCCGGCCATAGCCAATTCCGGGTGCTTCTGCAACTCTTGCATGGATAAGGCAAGGTTGAGGGAGGAAAGAAGTACGGCGGGAGAATAGTTCCAAGCGCTTTTCATCGCCGAGTCGGTCAGGTTCACTTGGAACGTTTCACGAAACCTCGTATTCAGAATCTCTATTTGGTCCTTGTTCATGACGTCGAATATCGTTTTGCCGTCAGACAGGGCTGTAGCTTGCTTTCCTGCAGTCTGTACTTCTTTCATTTTTTGTTGGTCGCTGATATCGTACTCAGCAACCAGCTGCTTGCACTTAGCCTCTGCCTCAAGGTACTCAGGTATGGTGTCGAGTATAGAACCCGGCAAGGTATGTAAAGAGCCTAAGATATACGAGGGCTGTTTCAGCTTGTTACCACTGATGCGGAAAAAGAACTGTGCATTGACGTTTGTATGAGCCAAAGCAAAAATAAGAATGATGATAAATCCTTTGTTCATCACGATTGTTTTTTGATTTGAAAATATGCTTGTTTACTCGTCTCTATATTCAAGGATATCGCCAGGCTGGCAACCCAGTTCGCGGCAGATGGCCTCGAGAGTAGTGAATCGTACGGCTTTGGCCTTGCCTGTCTTCAGGATCGACAGGTTTGCCTGTGTCAACCCCACGCGTTCAGCCAGTTCATTCAGCGAAATCTTCCGCTTGGCCATTTCAACATCTAAATTCACTACGATTTTTCCCATAGGCGCACTATATCGTCAGGTCTTGTTCCTCTTTCAACCTTAGTCCGATCATAAATACCTCAGCCATGATCAGGCAGAACACGCTAAAGATGAAGTCGTCGATAGTGCTATTGTAGATTTTGTCAAAAGGAATATGGTCCAACAGGTCGTGAATGGCAATCATTGCCGTTGCTGCCAATAATCCCCAACCCGTCCAGCGCAGCAGGGGGACATTTTCCCACACGAACACTTTGTTGCGATTAACGTTCAGGATGAATCTGACGAAAGCAATGAGCGAACGGATAATCAGGAAGAGACAGACAAGTCCTAACATCACGATGAACAGTCCTCCCCAGAACTCAAAACCTATACTTGCATCGGCCTTTCCGCCTTCTTCCCATCCTTGATGGAAGGCTTGGGCATTCTCGCCAAAGCTCATCACGTTGCCAACAACAATCTGTGCAGCCTTCAGTACTAATATCAGTACACAAAAAAGATTGAGTTTCTTTTTCATAATCAATATCGTTTATCGTTTTACATTTTTAATTTTTATATGGTCAATTCCTGTTCCTCTTTCAGCTTCTGCGCGTCCTTGAGAATCTTGGGTATAAAGAAGTAGGCAATAATCATCCAATACAATGGACCGGTATATAACGTTGTCGTCATAGAGGGAACCTTATCCATATACTCCGGCTCGATAAAGCCAAACATGTGTCTGTAGAATTGATTGGCTATAACGTAATATATCAGGGTTGATACACCCAAAATATAAAACAGCCTAATACACCATTTGGAATACTGCTTATTGACATAAGTAAAAGTCACCATCAACATGAATATGCAGAAAAAGTAGACTTTTGCAATATTGTCTATCAGATAGATGAAGTTCGAATAATACTCATAGTTAGAGGTTGCTTGTTGCATATTCCTGATGTCACCAACTATCATGAAGGCCATCAGGACGGCCAATGGCAGCAAAAAGAATATCATTACAGGATTCTTCACTATATCACGCAGAATACGGGTTGCTTTCATACTTTTTATCGTTTTAATGTTGTTATTTATCGATTTTCGATATGCAAAGGTATATAGGAAACCAATACCATCCAAATAAAATCAATAAAAAATTATCGAAATACGATAAATTTAACTTCTGTTAAGGGTTTAAATGTCTCTATTTGTTGTTCCAGTAAACAATAAGCGATGCAAGTGGTACACTGCATCGCTTATTGCCTAACTGTTCCTGTGCTGCCGGGAAATGCCCAACGTGTTGCTTGTTATTTGGAATTGGGTGTTAAGTAACTCTTCAGAGCCTCCACATAGTCCTCAAAGGCTTTCAGTCCCGTGGGCGTGATACGGCAGATGGTGCAAGGACGCTTGCCCTTGAAATTCTTTTCAACCTCGATGTAGCCTGCCGCCGAGAGCTTGTCTATCTGCACACTCAGGTTGCCAGCCGTGGCTCCCGTCTGCTCCTTAATATAGGGGAACTCGGCCTCTTCGGCACTGATGAGCAGCGACATCACAGCCAGTCGCAACTCGGAGTGCAGCAGTGGGTCTAATGGCTGGAACGGCATAGGCTACTTCTTGTGTTTTATGAGCATCCAGCCTGGGAGCGTCAGACCGATGAAGGTGAATACAGCCATAATCAGGTTGGGAGCAATGGCTTGGAGAGTACCGTAATATTCTAATGAAACCTTGCTCCGAGCCAGTAATGTCTGAGTCACGCAGAAAGATTCCCAAAAGAATCCGCCGATACCGCCAATGATGCCACACCACACCATCCATTTGCTCTTAAGGGTATAACCGTTGATGGTAACTGCCATACCCATCATCAGCAGAATGATGCGAACAGGGTTGATACGGTTTTGGAAATACACCTGCATATTGTCTGCTACCAGAGCGTCGTGGAGCATCAGACGGTTGAAAAGAATAGACAACACGAAAAATGAGAGAACGAAGATGCCGAATGTCTGCCATGTTTTATCCACCATAGTACTTATAAGACTGTCGGGCACCTTTGGCTTGTTTCTTTTGACGTAGCGTTCTATAGCTATTACTAAAACAGGCACCAAGACGTAGAGAAGATGAAAAGCCATATTGCCTGTGAGCAAGACACAGACAACGGTAGCAAAGGCTACGCCAATGATGCAAAGACCTGCGATAAAGAGCGACAAGCCCGCATCCTTCGATACCGTTTTGCGGCTGCGCTCTATTTGCTCCGTGATGATTTCCAGACTGCGCTCGGCAGTCATATTAATGTTTTCTTCCATTGTTGTTTTCTCTTGATGATTTTAAAAGATATTGATTAACTCTTTTTCGCGCCTCGTCCTTCCTCCTGCAGAAAGGTCGGACAAGACGCATTTCATCCGGATTGTGCTGCAAAGATAAATAAGTTTATAATATAAACCAAATTATTCTGTAAATAATTTATCTCTTACGTTGATATTTAACATTTATTTGGGAGGAATACATACTTTGCTATAGCACCGGCGCAGTCAGAGGCATGAGGAAGTGGACAGAAAAACATGTTCTATTTGCGGCTTTTCACGGGAGGAGTTTAGACAGAGTAAAGAGATGGGTGCGTATGTGCTAGTTACCAATCAGATGCATTTAGTCATGTTTTCTGGTACAATCAGGCATCTTTTGAGGTACAAGTCGCCATTGTTCAAGGTACAATCAGGCACAAATAGGAAGCCTATCACTACAGTGAAAGGATCCTATCACTCCAGTGATAGGACTCTCTCACTCCAGTGATAGCTTTCTCTCACTCCAGTGATAGCCTTAGAAATATGCTTGTTTGCTTATTTGAATGCCCTCCATCAAGACAGGAAAGGTGAAAGGCTTTCTTCTGCAAAGATACGCATAAGCGAGCACAAATGCAAATAAAACTCGTTTTAATTTGCTTGGTTGAGCGGAAGTATCTTCGGCGAAGCCAAAGATACGCATAAGCGAGCACAAATGCAAATAAAACTCGTTTTAATTTGTTTTGCCGTCCTTAGTTTTCCCCTTTGCTTACGCCGTTTCCCCGATTGGCGGGGAGACTCAAATCTAATAGTCTTGCCAGTCCTTCTAGGTCGCGCGGATCGGCATTCACGTCGAGCACGTTGCCGTTGCGGTCGATAAGTTTGTAGGTGGGCCAACTGTGCACTTGCAGGAAATTCTCGATGGCATTCTGCTGGTCGGCAGGCAGGTTGTAGTGAACGACGTTCTCACCTACGATGTTATACTCCTTGATGACATTCTTCCACGACTCGTCGCTGCTGCGATTCGCCAGATAGAGATAGACGAGGTCGTAGCCTTTCAGCCGATCGTATTCCTCCTGACTGTGCGAGAGGGCTTCCTTGCAGGGACCGCACCATGTGCCCCAGATGTCGAGCAGGATCAGACGCCCCTTGTAGGGCTCGCATATCTTGCGCAGCATCTTCTCACCGTCGCTCATTCCTGCCACATCGTCGCCTTTGTTTAGTTTTGCCATTTGCGAGATGTCCATGTTCTGTATGGCAAGATATCTGTCGTTCAACGCCTTCACAACGGCAAATGCCGCCGGCGTCTGAATCTGCTGTTCGGCAAATGCCATGAGGGCTGGCTCAAGGGGCTGGCGTCCCGCGTCTAAGCTCCTCATGAGGCTTCGGGCAATGTAGATGTCGCGCAACTGACTGTCGCAGCCAACGGAGTCGAGGAGGGCAAGCTCGTCACGCAGAGCGAACAGGGCCATTTCCTTTTTCATCGGCTCACCGATGCGCTCGAACAGGGCATAGACTTTCTTCACGGTCTCGTTCCCGTTGAAGGCGTCGACGAGCGACTGGATGGCTTCGCTGTTCGGAACGTTTTGCAGGTTGGTTTCCAGCTCTTTCAACATGGGGAGATAGGCCTTTAATGCCTCGTCCTCCTCATGGGTCAGCGTCACGATGCCCTGCTGTTCCAGCCGTCGTACGGTCTTCATCGTCTCATCGGCTGAGTTTCTGGCATGCTTGCTGTTGATTTGGTCGAGATAGTCGCGCATGAAAATATTGAAGTCGCGATAGAGCGTGTAGGGCTTGATGGCCTTCTGCCAGAGCTCACGCCCTACATAGTCCATGTATTCCTTAGGCAGGTCGTAGTCTGGGAAGGCAAAGCGGGCCTGCATCATCGACTCCCCCTGTGCTGTCTGGTAATAGCCCTTCACATAGTCGGTGTATCGCTGCGAGAGGTTGGGGTGACTCAGCATTACCTCTTCAAGCTTGGCCATGCTGGCAGCACGGGAACTGTCGGTACGCACCTTGAACTCCATCGCCCCGACTTTCCCCTGCTCCTCGTGCTCAATGCGTTCGTTGGGCCACTCGTGAGGATGGCGGATCAGCTCGTTCTGCACTCTTGTGTCGTCACCCATCCACAGCTGCTGACCATTCGCGAAATCGAAGAGGAAGAAGTATGTCTTGCCGGGCTCCAGAATGGTGCTCTTGGTAGTGCGTCCCCAGTCGAGGAATGCCTGTGAGGTGTTGAGCAGCGGCATCTTAAGCGCGAATCGTCCCAGAGAGTCCATCTTGGCGAAGGCGCTTTCCTGCTTTCCCGACAAGATGTTCCCGATACTCACCTCAAACTCCCGCCCTTTCTGCCAGGCCTTCTCCGGCATGTCCTTCAGCCAGCCGATAACCGTCACGCTGTCGGTAGCTTTGTAGCCGTTGTCCACAAAGCCCTTGCGCTGGTCCTTCGTCGGATAGTCGGGCAGGGCGGTTCCTGTAATCGGACTGCACACCACAGGCTTTGCATTGCCGATGGCAATCGTACGCAAGCTCTTTTTCATCCGGCCCACCTGAACGACCGTCCCGTCGTTGAGCGTCAGCACATAGGCATCCCTCTTTTCCGTCTGCCTGGCAATGTCGTACACCTTATTATTATATATGACGTGCTTCGTCGTAAAACCTATCAGCCAGTCGCCCGTTGACTCGTTGCGCCAATAGGTGTCGGTAATGCCGGTTGGAAGGTCGTCGGCATTGCGGATGTTCAGCAATAGCAGACCGTCGGGCGACACAAAGTCGAACTTTTGGGTATTAACAGGTATCGGATTGAACGTCAACACCAAGTCCTGCGTATCGGCCGGCATGGTATACGGCTCGCCCAGTTTGATGACAGTAGCATCCTTCACGGTGTACTCCTTGCCGTCGGTTTTCAGGGCGGTGCCAGGCACAAACCCTATCTGCTGTCCCTTGCGGAGGTTAATGCGCAGGCTGACGTCGGTGCGGTCGGCATACATGGATACTCGTGTCACATTGATGACAGGGACATTGGCGTAACCCACAATGACTTCGTTCCATATCTTGTTCTGTGCCTGTCCTGCCATAGCGAGGAAGACAAGCAGAATGATTGCTAATTGCCTTTTCATATAGCTACTTTCGTCTTATATCTGCCACAAAGATACGCATAAGCGAGCACAAACGCAAATAAAACCTCGTTTTAATTTGCTTGGTCGAGCGAAAGTATCTTCGGTGAAGCCAAAGATACAAATCTTCGTATAAAACGGGGGGAATTGTCCTTCTTCTGTAGGATAATTAATGTTTTTTTTAGCTTTATTCATGATGAAACGTTCGCCAAAAAACAGGTCATTCCGCTACAGTCGTGTTATCCCTTCGGCAATCAGAAAGCATTTCTGAGAGTCAATCATGGCGAAATGCTCATGCTCTATCATATCCGTTTGGCTGCCGTCCATCCTTGAATGTCCGAACACCTGAAACACCTGGTCCAAGCCGTATGCCTTTGGAGCCTTTTCCGGGTGGTCGTCAATATCTGCCCAAAGCACGCTCCCGGTCTTCTCGCCACCGTACCAGGAGCGCGACCGCCCAACGACGGCCAGCAACTCCTGTCCTTCCAGGTTGGTGTCCAACATGTTAATCCTGTCAATGATATCCTGATGGGCAACCGAAACCTCGTTGTCGTTCATTTTCCATACTTGCGTATTGACCTTGTTCATCCAGTACTCGGTAATGCCGGCGTGAGTGAACAGATAGTTGGTCCCCTTCACAGTCTCTAAGTGGGCAATCTTAAACAGGTCCTTGTACTCATTGAAGGTCCTATGATACTTTTCCCAATTCAGTTTGTCGCGTCGTGAGCCACCGGCGAGCTCACAAAACCTCACAGAGCTATAGTGTTGGTCGTGATTACCTTTCAGCAGTACCACCTTTTCCGGGTTGTGAAGCTTCAGTTCAATGATTTCCATCATGTTGCGATAAATACCATCGGGCGTATACGCTATGCCTTCGTCGCGGTACGGGTCGAGATAGTCGCCCAGGAACACAACACGATCAACAAAATCGATATACTTGCCGACAGGCTCCTTCCAAAAGGTGCGGCCATGTACATCGGGAACTGCCAATATGCTCTTTGCTGTATTCATCATCTGTTCAGAATCTTAAATTCGTTCCAGTTATAACAACCTGATGTTGCAAAGATACGCATAAGCGAGCACAAATGCAAAAAAACTCGTTTTAATTTGCTTTGTCGAGCGAAAGTATCTTCGGCGAAGCCAAAGATACGCATAAGCGAGCACAAATACAAAAAAACTCTTTTTAATTTGCTTTGTCGAGCGAAAATATCTTCGGCGAAGCCAAAGATACGCATAAGCGAGCACAAATGCCAAAAAACTCTTTTTAATTTGCTTTGTCATCCTTAAATGTCCCTTTTGCTTACGCCGTTTCCCCGATTAGCGGGACAACTCAAATATTTTGAAACAGTGAGAGATAATTTATAGTCGGTTCTTTTCGTCGTTACCAGCACCCGTACCCTTGTATTTCGAGCGGGTGGTATTGAAGTTATAGGTTACTTGCAGGCTGATGCCGCGTGTCATACTATGGTTATTACAGTCCTTACTGTTCTCTACGCTATGTGTACGCATCTTCCACTTCTCCATGTTGGTGTTGAAGATGTCGCTGATGGTGAGATTGAAGGCCAGTGCGCCATTGAAGAAACTCTTGTAGGCTTGTACACTGACAGTCCATAAATCGTCCACTTCCTGTGAGACGTTGTCATGACTCGAGACATAGCGGCCACGCAGGCCTAGCCAGCAGGATTTGTCGATGACAAATCTGTTGTTTAGGGCAACGGTGATGGCAGGACGTCGCAGGTTGGTGACAAAACCATATTTTTTGGCATCGAAGAACTGATGGACATAGCCCAGTTCAAGATTAGGACGATATCGCCCGAACTTAGGCTGAAGCACGAGCGATGCCACAACCTCTTGCTTGTGGTCGATGTTGATAAAAGTGGCGTATGCTATCTCCTGGGTGCCATAGAGTTCGTTCTTCCAGAGCATGAAGTCTTTTTGATATCGATAACTGAGGCTGAGATTGAGCCATTGCCAATTGAGCATCGTCTCCAATGTATGGTAGATGGCTGGTTGTAGTTCGGGATTGCCTCCCTCATAAACATAGCGGTTGTCATACTGCTGATAACTGCGTAACTGACCGTAACTTGGTCGGCGGGTTTTCTTCGAATAGGCAAACTGCAGACCCCACCTGCCTTTGTTCCATGACGCTGAGAGATTGGGGTATAGTCCACTATAGCGACGGCTGACAGCATTGTCCAGAATGCCATAGTTGTAGTAGTCGGAGTGTACGTATTCATAACGTACTCCAGCCTCTAATGACCAATGCCCTAACTGCTGGTTGTATGAGGCAAAGCCCGCATAATTGTTTTCCTTGATTTCGTTATCCGACTCGGCAATATAACCTTCTGGATTATGGTTGTCGGCATTCACATGTGAACAGGTCAATTCTGTTCCGAATGAGAGTTCCCCATGCGGCAGTTTGCAGGCTGCAATCAGTTTGCCGGCATAGAGACGGCTGTCTTGAGTGGAACTGGTATGGATGATGCGGCTGTCGTACTCCTGGCTGTTCTCTCGGATGAGTTGTCCTCTGTCCACAATTGTATGCACAAACGAGCCATCTGCATTGAGACCCCAACTGCCCACCTTGCCCGTATAATAAGCATTGGCATTGTGATAGACCACATCCCAGTCGCGTGTGTCGCTCGACTTCACTGCGCCTTGCTCCTTGTCATCGTAATAAACGGTATAGTCAGAAGTTTGCTGACCTTTATACTTTACTGTTTTTTGGTATCTGTAGGAGGCTCCGATGGAGTGATTAGCATCGAAGTCATAACTGAGTTTGAAGTCTGGGATGAAGGATTGCGTGCGGTCTGTGAACAAGCCGTGCTGCATAGTCTTCGTGTCATGGTCATTCATATGCAGTGTACTGCCGAAATGATTATCCTCTCCAATGTAGTTGTTGACGAAATAGGGATAGAAGTTCATCTCCAGTCCGCTCTTCCTGTAGGTCATTGATACTCCTGCTGCATTAGCGAACTCGTGGAAATAGCTTCCTCTTGCTATGCTGTAGAGGCTGAAACCGTCACCGCGCCGTCTGATAGTGTTGATGCGAATGACGGAGCCTAATGTGGCATCATATCGTGCTCCGGGCATCGTAATGACCTCCACAGACTTGATGTCCTTTGAGGTCAGTTGCTCCAACTCGCCCTTGTTTCGCATCTTTTTGCCGTTGATGTAAATCTCTGGTTTGCCTTTGCCGAACACTTCCACACCCCCATTGGCGGTAACATTGACACGTGGCAGTTGCGACAGTACGTCAAGGGCGGAACCAGCATCGGCCAATAGTGTGTTCTGCACATCGATCTCCATGCCGCCTGAAATCATTTTCATGGTGGGTTTGTAACCTTTTACGGTCACATTTTTCAGTTTGTAGCTGTCTGGCCGCATACTGATGGTTCCCACTTCGGACTTTTCGCACAGCATGAAGAGCGTTTTGTAACCAACGTATGAGATGCGGGCAAGTACAGCCCCCTCCCGGCCTCCCCCGATGGGGGTAGGAGTTTCATAAGGAATAGCGAAGTAGCCGCTCTCATTTGAGACACCGCCACTAAGCAGCGTGGAGTCGGCGGGATTGAGAAGGGCAACATTGGCGTAGGCTACAGGCCGTCCCTGTTCATCGACGATGGTACCCGTGAGATGCCGGTCGGTCTTGTAGGTGCATTCCACGGTGATGACAGAGTCGGTGGCGATAATCCGTATGGGATAGAAACCGATAATCTGTTCGAGGGCATCGGGAATGGACTTATGCCTGATTTCGGTGGTGACGCGGTAGTCCTCGAGGTCGTTGTACATAAAATTAATAATGTACTTGCGTGACAGCTGGTTCAGGTCGCGCAACACTTCCGACATCGACACATTCTGGTAGCTCCTGCTAATTCTCTGGGCAGAAAGCGTAGTGGTGGTACATAGTAACACAAAGAATAAGACAATCCGTTTCATTTCACAATCAGCTTGTTGTCTTTCACTACGATGTTGATACTCTCAAACTGGTTCAACTGGTCGACAACCGTCTGTAAGGAAGATTCCTTTTTCCAAACGAAATAGAACCGTAGCTGGCGGGCCCGCTCGTTTTCAACCTCCATGCCCAGATGGTGACAGACGGCAATCTGGCCGACAATCTTGTCGAGCGAAACATTGTCGAAAACCACCGGCTCAGCAGTGGCGATGGTGTCAGTCTGTTCGCGTTGAGGTGTTGATAGTTGCGCTTTTGCAGGTGCTGTAGTCTGTTCCGACTTGGGCAAGACAGGTTGCTGATGCAGTCTTGTAAAATGAATGGCTGCAAGGGCAATGCCCGACACCAGGAGCAAGCCGATGAATGAGGCGGCCAACTTGAGAGGGGAGAAGTGTCTTTTCTGAGGTGAAGGGTGAGAGGTGAGGGATTGAAGTCTTTCCCATTCAGTATTGATTTCCTCGTCGCTGATGTCATGTTGCAGGTCGAAGGCACTCTGTGTCTTGGCCATCAGCATGTATAGTTCGCGACATTCCGGGTCGGCAAGAATGTCGTTCCACTGCTGGTCTGTATAATTGTTAGGTTGCTCCATCATGCGGAGCAGTAGTTCTGTATTGTCCATCGTGTTAATCGTTATTGATGTGTTTACGTAACTGGTTGAGCGCATTGCGCAGATGTTTATAAACGGTGGTCTCGCTGACGCCCAGCTGCTGGGCAATGTCACGGAAGGTGTGGCCGTCGCGAAAGTGCAGTTCAATAATCTCCCGGCAGACGGGCGGCGTGAGCCGGCTGATGCCTTCGGTCAGCATGTCCAGTTCCTCGGCAAAGTGCTTGGCAGGAGTGGTGTCGATGTCTGTGTCGAGCATGTAGAGCCGGGCTATGCGTTCTTGAATCTTCCGGTTGCGGATTACGTTCATACATCTGTTTCGTACGCAAGTGAGCAGAAACGCCTCTGCGGTGTCTTCCCGCACATCGCGCGAGTCGGCGAGAAGCTGGGCAAAGATGTCGTGCACCACGTCTTTGCTTTCCGCATCATCGTGCAGAAACAGGATGGCCAGCCGGTACATCTGCCGATAATGCCGCATGAACAGCGTCTGAATGTGTTGTGTCCTGTTTGTCATACACTTCATATACACACGAAGAACGATTTACTAAACCCCCGAGGGGGATTTTTTTTTGATTTAAGTTGCAAAGATAGTGTTTTTCTGGTTCTTTTTGGCGGTTCATTTATCAAGAGTCATAAAAAAACGTTTCAGAAGGCAGTACTGGTTGCCTTCTGAAACGAGAGATAATTGGAAAAAAGACGATTACTTTCTGTAGTTTTCAGTCTGTGTAAGGGTATAGAGGCGGCTTAGTCGTCTATGGCGATGAGCATTCCTTTCTTGTTGAATTTCAGCTCGAGATCGTTAGACAGCTCTATCTCGTAGCCGTAGCGTTCCTTGTCGATCTTAGTGACAACAGCATCGGGGAAGTTGGCTCTCAAATAGTTGGCGATGGAAGCGGGAATGAGTGAGGCCGGTACGGCTGAGTACTTGCAGTCAACCTTGTCCCAAACACCGCTGTGGTCGAAGTCAATTTCTATTCCGTTGTCGAGGCGTACGTCATAGGTGGGGCGGAAGAAACCGTCTTTCTGAGCAAAGATGATTCTTTTTGCAGGGAAAGTCTTCTGAACAAAAACACGTGCTGTAGCGGGTAGTTGTGAAGCGGAAATCACCACGTCGTCGTCAGCGTTACAAACGATAGCTTGCATCATCATGCAAATCAGGGCCATCAGGAAAATCTTAGTCTGTTTCATAATTGTTATTTTTTTTAATGGTTTTTATTTGTTTTGATATTGCAAAGTTAGTGGGAGAAATTGCATGTTCCAAACAAATAATAAAAAAATAGCAATGGATGTTGCGACAAGGGCGCCAGGATGCGACAAATAGCAGAAAAGCCTTAAAATTTGTCCGAACAGGCTTTCCTGAGTTCTATGTTAACCCCTTATTCAGACTAAAAATCGACGGTGGAGAGTGAGCACGATGGGGTAGAATAGATGAGGGGCTTGTTTCGAGTTCCTATGTTCTTACTTCTCGAAACAAGCCCCTCATCAGGAAAAGAGTCTCGAATAATAGTCGGGCTATTCAGGATTAGTGATGTCACGGAACTGGCCAGGCGACAAACCGATGGCTTCCTGAATCTTGCGCTGCAGCGTGCGCACACTGTTGAATCCCGAATCTTTGGCGATGGCGTCGATACTATAACCCGGATTGTCTTTCAGTGTTTTCAGGGCTCGCATCAGCCGCAAGAAGTCAAGATACTTATCTACGGAGTTGTAGATGGTCCTTGACCTGTACAAATCGGCAATGCGTGTCTGCGTGGTCCCCACCAGTTCGGCCACTTCTTTGATTCCGAACTCTGGTGGCAGCGGAATCTCCTCGCTTTCGATGCGTGTCTCGATGACGGCCAGCAGTTCCTCATCGCTGCGCAAGTCGGCCTGTGCCATAAACTCACGGTGGCGGCGGACCAGGTCTTTCAGCCATTCCACGCGCCTGCGTACATCATAATATATATCCACTTTCTCGGCAAGCATCATGTTACGGGCAATAAGTTTCTCATTGCCTTCGATGAGCCGTTTGTTCTCTTCTTTCAGCCGCACGATTTCCTCTTGTAGCAGCTCAATAGTTACTTTTTCTTCATTGTCCATGGCAATCGGTTGTGGTTGGCTCTACAAAAATAGTGATAATTTGCGAATGGAACAATAATTGGACCTATAAAATATTGTTAAAACAATAAAAGTGCAGAATCTGCGTTATGTTGATGTGTTCAGACGTGCTTACACGACAATTCTTGTGCTTTTGCTTGCCGTGATGGGAGCGAAGGCACAATATGACGTCAACTTCAGTCACTACTTCGACATGGAGCCGACGTTTAATCCTGCGTCGGTGGGTAAGCAACAGAAAATCAATGTCGTGGGAGCCTATGCGATGGATTTGGCTGGCTTTAAGCACAATCCGCAGACGATGTACATCGGGGCGGACATGCCTTTCTATTTCCTAAAGAGCTATCATGGCGGCGGCATCTCGCTGATGAGCGACAAGATAGGTCTGTTCACACACCAGCGGATAGCTGCTCAATATTCGTTCAAACTGAAACTGCTTGGCGGACAATTAGGAATCGGTGTGCTGGCAGGACTGCTCACGGAGGATTTCGACGGCTCTGGTCTTGAGTTGGAAGATCCCAGCGATCCGGCTTTCACGTCGGCCCAGGTTAACGGCAATGGGTTGGATATCGGTGTGGGACTGTATTACACGCATGGTTCATGGTATGCCGGCGCATCAGTTCAGCACTTGAACTCGCCGCTTGTCGAGTTGGGCGAAACCAATGAGTTGCAGATAGATAAAACATATTATTTGACGGGTGGATACAATATTAAGCTGAGAAATCCGTTTCTAAAAATACACTCGTCTGTTCTAGGAAGGACCGACGGTGTGGGCTGGCGGGCAGATGTGACGGGCCGGCTGGTTTATACGAACGATAAAAAGAATATGTACGGAGGAATCTCCTACAGTCCCACCAATTCGGTGACGTTTCTTGTGGGAGGCTGTTTCCAGGGCATTCATCTGGGCTATAGCTATGAGGTGTATACCTCTGCGGTGAATCCGGGCAACGGCAGTCATGAGATTTTTGTCGGCTATCAGGTCGATATGAACTTCGTGAAGAGGGGAAAGAACAAGCACAAGAGTGTGAGACTACTGTAAGAAACGGCAAATGGAAAGTGAAAAGTGAATGAATTGAGATATGAAACGAACAATGATGAATAAAACAGTGGAAGGGCAGGTAAGAAGGCTTTTACCTTTTTGCCTACTTGCCTTTTTGCCTTTACTAATCGGATGTTTTGGCGGTAAGGCCGCATTGTCAGCCGGACGAGGCGGTGAGGTGACAGGTGTCGGCGTTGGCAAAGGCTTTACTGAGCCCACACCATTCGGCATGACGATGGTGAAGCGCGGATTCCTGAAGATGGGAATCGAGAACCAGGACAGCCTTTGGGGCATGCAGACTCCTGTGAAGGAGATCTCTGTCGACGGTTTCTGGATGGATGAGACCGAGGTCACCAAT
>JAEEGI010001887.1_pt1 | contig 51939 bp, 38 predicted proteins | sample 8958751 | NCBI WGS metagenome assembly JAEEGI01 (sample SAMN16246545, study PRJNA631951) | gut metagenome | biome: gut microbiome; feature: rumen; material: KS-attached | host: Bos | place: Iran: Karaj | collected 2018-10
GGCTGCCGTTCAGGCCAAGGCCGAGGGTATCTGCTATCCCGTACTTTTAGGTAACGATGAGGTAATCACCAAGTTAGCAAAAAGTCTTGATCTTTCACTTGAAGGTATCGAGATCGTCAATTTGCGCCATCCTAATGAGCAGGAACGTCGTGAGCGTTATGCCCGCATCCTCACCGAAAAGCGTCAGCGCGACGGCTACACTTTCCAGGAGGCCAACGATAAGATGTTCGAGCGCAACTACTTCGGTATGATGATGGTCGAGACTGGTGAGGCCGACGCCTTCATCACCGGTCTCTATACCAAATACTCCAATACCATCAAGGTTGTCAACGAGGTCATCGGTATCCGTCCGGAATACGAGCACTTCGGTGCCATGCATATCATCAACTCCCCCAAGGGCACCTATTACATCGCCGACACCCTGGTCAACGAGAATCCCGATACCGACACCCTCGTCGACATCGCCAAGCTCGCTGCCACAGCCGTACGCTTCTTCAATGAGAAGCCCGTCATCGGCATGATGAGCCACTCCAACTTCGGCTCTTCCACCAGTTCGGGTGCCAAGAAGGTGAAGCGTGCTGTCGAACAGATGCAGGAGATGTATCCTGACCTGCCCATCGACGGAGAGATGCAGTTGGACTGCGCCCTCGACAATGAACTGCGCGATGAGCAGTATCCCTTCACCCGTCTCAAGGGCAAGAAGGTCAACACACTCATCTTCCCCAACCTCACCTCTGCCCGCTCCTCTTACAAGATGCTGCAAATGCTGGGTTCCGACGCCGAGATCATCGGTCCGATCCAGATGGGACTGAACAAGGCCATCCACTTCATCGACTTCGGTGCTTCGGTGCGCGACGTGGTCAACATCGTGGCTGTGGCCACTATCGACGCCTATGTCGATAAGATCAAGAGCAAGCTCACAGCCCTTGGTAAGTAAGATCTATTGTTAATATATCTTAACTCTTTCGGCGCAGTTTTTACTTTCGGGTAGAAACTGCGTCAAATCGTTATTAGTGTAGGAATGATTATCAACTTAATATTTTCAACTTATAAAAATCAACTTATGAAAAAAATGATTCTTACAATGCTGGCTTTCACAAGCATGACAGCATTCGCTCAGTTCGGAGCACCCAGACAGAACCCCATCGTGCCTTCAGTACAGGCAGAGGTTGAGGACTTCAAGCCCGCAGCTAGCAACCAGGACAACAAGCAGTTCCCCGCCGTCAACTCAAAGCGTCAGGTACGTGCGCAGATCTCAGCCCCTCAGGCCAAGTTCGTTGGTCTCGACATCGCTGGTAAGATCTACGAGATGACCAAGGATGAGAACGGTCTCTGGACCGGTACCTCAGAGCCTCAGGACGAGGGTTTCCACTACTATCAGCTCAACATCGACGGTGCCAGCGTGCCCGATCCCAATAGCCTGTATTACTATGGTGCCAGCCGTTGGGGCAGTGGCATCGAGGTGCCTTCTGCCGATCAGGATTTCTGGCAGGTGAAGAATGTACCGCAGGGCTCTGTCAGCGAGGTCTTCTACTGGTCTACCTACACCGAGAAGATGCGTCGTTGCCACGTTTATCTGCCTCATGAGTATTTCACCAATCCCACCAAGAAGTTCCCCGTTCTGTATCTGCAGCATGGTATGGGTGAGAACGAGTACGGCTGGGCCGAGCAGGGTCACACCGCTCAGATCCTGGACAACCTGATTGCCGAGGGTAAGGCCGTTCCTTGCATCATCGTGATGGACAATGGTCTGAACACACAGCGTCCAGGTGAGGCTGGCGGCTTTGGCGGCTTCGGTGGTCCGCGTCCACAGGGTGCTGCAGGTGCAGCTCCTCAGGGTCCCCGTCCTCAGGGCGCTCCTGGTCAGGGTGGCCAGCGTCCTCAGGGTGCTCCCGGTCAGGGTGGTCAGCGTCGTGGCGGTTTCGGCGGCTTCGGTGGCTTCTCCGAGGGCTTCAAGAATGTGCTCTTCAACGATATCATCCCGATGGTCGAGAAGAACTACCGTGTGATTGCCGATCCCCAGCACCGTGCTTATGCCGGTCTGTCCATGGGTGGCATGCAGGCTCGTGAGATCACACTCGCCAATCCCGATAAGTTCGCTTATGTAGGCTCGTTCAGCAGCGGTGCATGGAACGTTGACCAGGTCAAGAATTCAGAAGGTTTTGCTAAGAATGTCAAGCTGCTCTTCATGAGCGGTGGTGGCAAGGAGAACATGGGTTGCGTCGAGGCTGCCAAGAATATCAAGGAGCAACTCGGCATGAACGCCGTAGGTTACGAGTCGCCCGGCACTGCCCACGAGTGGCACACCTGGCGTCGCAGCCTCTTCGAGTTCGCCCAGCTCATCTTCAAGTAAGAAAAATACCACATACTAATATACTGCTTGTACGCGAGCGGTGTCTGTCCGATGACAGATGCCGCTCATTTTTTGTTTGGCACGGTATTTGCATGATGCTTGGAAAGGTAAAAAAGTAAAAAGGTAAAAATATAAAAACTATGCAAAAAGGTAATATTGGCGTAACGACTGAGAACATCTTTCCAGTCATCAAAAAGTTTCTTTATAGTGATCACGAGATCTTCCTCCGTGAAATGGTTTCCAATGCGGTAGATGCCACGCAGAAGATGAAGACGTTGGCAGCACAGGGCGAGTACAAAGACGACCTGGGCGACCTCACCGTACGTGTCAACTTCGATGCCGACAAAGGCACCATCACCATCAGCGACCACGGTATCGGCATGACCGAAGAGGAGATCGACAAGTACATCAACCAGATTGCTTTCTCGGGCGTCAGCGACTTCCTCGAGAAGTACAAGGACAATGCCAACAACATCATCGGCCACTTCGGTCTTGGTTTCTACTCCTCATTCATGGTATCGAAGAAGGTAGAGATCATCACCAAGTCGTATAAGGAAGGTGCCAAGGCCGTGAAGTGGAGCTGCGACGGCTCACCGGCCTACGAGATCGACGATGCCGAGCGCGCCGACCACGGTTCCGACATCATCCTCTACATCGACGACGACTGCAAGGAGTTCCTCGACAAGTATAAGCTCGAGGGCCTGCTCCAGAAATACTGCAAATTTATGGCCGTACCCATCGCCTTCGGTAAGAAGCAGGAGTGGTCAAAGGAAGAGAGCAAGATGGTGGACACCGCCGAGGACAACATCATCAATAATGTAGAGCCCCTGTGGACCAAAGCCCCAAGCACACTCAAGGACGAGGATTACAAGTCGTTCTACCGCACCCTCTACCCCATGAGCGACGAGCCGCTGTTCTGGATCCACCTCAACGTCGACTACCCCTTCAACCTCACGGGTATCCTCTATTTCCCGAAGATCAAGTCCAACATCGAGCTGCAGAAAAACAAGATCCAGCTCTACTGCAACCAGGTCTTCGTCACCGATCAGGTGGAGGGCATCGTACCTGAGTTCCTCACCCTGTTGCACGGTGTGATCGACTCACCCGATATCCCCTTGAACGTCAGCCGCAGCTATCTGCAGAGCGACCGCGAGGTGAAGAAGATCTCCACCTACATCACCAAGAAAGTAGCCGACCGTCTGAAGGCTATCTTCGGCGAGAACCGCAAGGAGTACGAGGAGAAGTGGGACGACCTGAAGCTCTTCATCAACTACGGCATCCTCTCCGAGGAAGGTTTCTATGACCGCGCCAAGGAGTTCGCCCTGATGAAGGACACAGAAGGCAAATACTTCACCTTCGACGAGTACAAGACCCTCATCGAAGCCAACCAGAAGGATAAGGACGACACCCTCGTCTACCTCTATGCCACCGACAAGGAAGAGCAGTACTCATATATCAAGGCCGCCCAGGACAAGGGCTACAGCGTACTGCTACTCGACGGCCAGCTCGACGTGCCCACCATCCAGACCCTCGAGCAGAAGTTCGAGAAGAGCCGCTTCACCCGTGTCGACTCCGACATCATCGATCGCCTCATCGTCAAGAGCGACGCCCCGAAGTCCGACCTCTCTGAAGAGCAGAGTGACAATTTGTCAGCCGTCTTCCGCACACAGTTGCCGAAGATCGACCATACCGAGTTCATGGTCCAGGTCGATGCTCTCGGCACCGAGGCCCGTCCAGTGGTCATCACGCAGAACGAATATATGCGTCGTATGAAGGACATGAGCAAGTTCCAGGCCGGCATGGGCTTCTATGGTCAGATGCCCGACTCGTTCAACCTCGTGCTCAACTCCGATCATCCGCTCGTGAAGAAAGTGCTCGATGACTCTGAGGCTGCCACTGCCGAGGCCCTCAAGCCCATCCTTGCAGAGCTGAAGGGTCAGGAGGCCCGTCTGGCTGCCATCCGTCAGGCACAGGATAAGAAGAAGTACGACGAGATCACCCAGGAGGAGAAAGACCAGAAGGCAGAGGCAGAGAAAGCCGTTCAGGCTGAGAAGGACAAGAAGACCGCTGTCATCGCCGACTATGCGAAGGACAACTCCATCGTCCACCAGCTCATCGACCTGGCCCTGCTCCAGAATGGTATGCTAAAGGGCGAGGCCCTCGACCGCTTCCTCAAGCGCTCCGTCGACCTCATCAAATAAATCAAGAATCCCCACTCGAGCTGAGTGGGGATTCTTATTTTCTTTTAATCTATTTCCTTTTGTAAGATCATTTCCTTACCACTACGGCATTCTTGTAGCGGTTCATATCCAGCTTAAACCAACTGTCGCTGCAGCCGTGCGTGATCTTCGTGACGGTCATGGTGATCTTGGCCCCGCCCTCGGAATAGACCACTTCGCGCAAATTGTAGTTGTTCTTGGCAATCTTCAACGACATCTTCTTGGGTGCTTGGGGGTCGATACGGTCAGACAAGCTGATCTCGTAATAGAGTCCCTTCTCCTTCATCTTCGCCGTCTTGTACATCTTGTCGACATCGAGATCAAGGCTGAAGTCGTCCTTGTTGGCCTTGTTGGTCTTGGTGATGGTCAGCGTGTCGCGATCCTTCTTGCTCGTGGCAGCCTCGAACTCCCAGTCCTGCTGGCCGTCGAAACCGTGTTCCACTCTCATCTCCTTCCCCATGGCCTTGGCTGTCATCTGGATATACGACTTCTCGCCCTTCTCACACATCTTGACGGTGCCATTGACGGACATGATGAGGATTTTGGTTTTGAGCGTCATGTCGAGGATGATGCCTTTCGGATCGCTCATCTTCTCATCACACTTATTCAGCACGTCCATCACGTTAGCCGGTATCTGCGCCACAGCACCCGCAGCGACCAGCATCAGAGCGACGATCAGTAATACTTGTCTTTTCATATTTTCTGCAAATTAAATTTGTAAGCTTTACGTAGTTTGCGCACGGCCTTGTCGCGGATCTGACGGACACGCTCGCGCTTGAGGTCCATATCCTCGGCGATCTCAGCCAGTGTCTCGTGCTCCTGGTTGATGCCGAAGAAGGCGTTGATGACGCGGCTCTCACGCTCGTCGAGGGTGGTGAGGGCATTGTCGATAGCAGCCTCGATGGTTTCGGAGTGCACCCGCTCGTCGGCGATGGGCGCATCCTTGTTGACAAGTACGGAGAGTAGGCTCATGTTAGAACGGTGACCCAGGGGGGCATCGACCGACGTGGCCATCTGATGCATGCCCTTGGGGGGATCGGTCTGGTGGGTGATGGCCTTCTCGATCTGCTGACGGATGTGGACGACAGCGAAATTGACAAAGCGGGTGCCGCGGTCGGGATCGAAGCGCGAAGCCGCCTTCATCAGCCCGATATTGCCCTCGCTGACGAGATCGTCCATCTGCAGGCCACGGCCTTTATACTGGTTGGCGATAGAGACCACAAAGCGGAGGTTGGCCTCAATCAACTGGTTCAGTGCACGGCTGTCGCCCTGCTTGATTTTCTGCGCAAGGGTGCGCTCCTCTTCTGCCGTGAGCAACGACTCGCGGCCTATCTCATCGAGGTATCTGTTCAGTCCTGACTCTTCCATGACTTGACGAATTTCATTTCTTTTAATATACGTGCCTGGCGTTTCTGCATATACGCCGAGGGATGACGGCTGGAGTACTGCCGCGGGTTGGGCAGTGTGGCAGCGATGAGGGCGCACTGGCTGGGGCTCAGATCTTTGGGCCGGATGCCGAAGTGCTCTTCGGCCACCGCCGCGACGCCATAGATGCCTTCGCCCATCTCTATCGAATTGAGGTAGACCTCCATGATACGCTCCTTGGGCCAGAGGAGTTCGACGAGGGCGGTAAAGTAGACCTCAAAGCCTTTGCGCGTCCAGCTGCGGCCCGGCCAGAGGAACACGTTCTTGGCCGTTTGCTGCGAGATGGTGGAGGCGCCGAGCTTGCGTTTCTCGGGGTGCTCCTTGTTGCGCTTGGCGGCATGCTCGATGGCCTTGTAGTCGAAGCCGTGATGGTTCATGAAGTTGGCATCTTCGCTGGCGATGACGGCCACGGGCATCGATGGTGAGATCTCGTGGAGCGGCACCCAGTGGTGGCTCAGCTTCAGTTCCCTACCCTCGCCCGCCTGCTGTGCCAGACGGATGAACATCAGCGGCGTGAAGTAGACGGGGAGAAAGCGAAGCGCCACCACCGCCAAAATAGTGGAGCCGAAGAAGGCCGCCAGTATCCAGCGTATGGTGACGCGTAGCTTGCGAATGATCTTATGCATCAAGAGGCGGCTTAGTTAGCCTGCTGCTGAGCCTCCTCGATCATCTTCTGGGAAGCATACATGTAAACCTCCACACGGCGGTTCTGCTTGCGACCCTCGGCTGTAGAGTTATCAGCAACGGGGTTGGTAGAGCCCTGACCCTCAACAGTCTTGATATTGGTGACACCTTGTGTCTTCAGGCTGCTCTCAACAGCCTTTGCACGCTTCTCAGAAAGCGGGTTGTTGATAGCGTCAGAACCTGTGCTGTCCGTATGTCCGAAGATAGCTACATCAACATCTGAGTTATTCTTCAGAACCTGGGCAATCTGCTTGATAGTGTTCTGAGAAGAAGCATTCAGAGTAGATGAGTTGGTAGCGAAGAGAATACCAGAATCGAAGGTTACCTTCACGGCGTCGAGACCGTTGGCATCCTTGATCGACTCCACCTGGGCATTCTTCACAGCCTCGGCCTCAGCCTTAGCCTTATCCATCTTCTTACCAATGATGGCACCTGCGCCAGCACCTACGGCTCCACCCACGGCAGCACCAACGGCGGTGTTTCCGGCGATCTTACCTACGATAGCACCCAGCAATGCACCACCACCAGCACCGATGGCAGCACCCTTCTGCATGTTGTTACAACCAGCCATCACGAGGACAGCGCACATTGAAACGGCAATTGTCTTAAAACTCTTCATAATACTTACTATTTTTAATGAATAAATAAAGTTTTAGTCACTTTTACGTTGCAAAGATAATTCTTTTATTCGTAAATGGTGCATTTTTCCAACTTTTTTTAGTACTTTTGTGCCCAAATTTATAAAACAGCAATAAAAACAATGGCAAAAGAATTAAAAGATTTAACCAAAAGGGCTGATAATTACAGCCAATGGTACAACGACCTGGTGGTCAAAGCCGATATGGCCGAGCAATCGGCCGTTCGCGGATGTATGGTCATCAAACCCTATGGCTATGCCATCTGGGAAAAGATGCAGCAGCAGTTGGACAAGATGTTCAAGGAGACGGGTGCTCAGAATGCCTACTTCCCCCTGCTGATTCCGAAATCGTTCCTCAGCCGCGAGGCAGAGCATGTGGAAGGCTTCGCCAAGGAGTGTGCCGTAGTAACGCACTACCGCCTGAAGGCTACCGACGACAAGAGCGGTGTGGTGGTAGACCCCGCTGCCAAACTCGAAGAGGAACTCATCATCCGTCCTACCTCGGAGACGATTATCTGGAACACATACAAGAACTGGATCCAGTCATGGCGCGACCTGCCCCTGATGTGCAACCAATGGTGTAACGTGATGCGCTGGGAGATGCGTACACGTCCGTTCCTGCGCACCTCGGAGTTCCTCTGGCAGGAAGGCCACACCGCTCATGCCACCCGCGAGGAGGCTGAGGAGGAAGCCAAGAAGATGCTGAAAGTGTATGCCAAATTTGCAGAAGAATGGATGGCTGTGCCTGTAGTACAGGGTGTGAAGAGTGAAACAGAGCGATTCGCAGGTGCACTCGACACCTATACCATCGAGGCCATGATGCAGGACGGCAAGGCCCTGCAGAGCGGCACCAGCCACTTCCTCGGACAGAACTTCGCCAAGGCCTTCGACGTAACCTATCTGAACAAGGACAACAAACCCGAATATGTATGGGCCACCTCGTGGGGTGTGTCTACCCGACTGATCGGTGCGCTGATCATGACCCACTCTGACGACAACGGTCTGGTGCTGCCGCCGAAGCTGGCCCCCATCCAGGTGGTGATCATCCCCATAGCCACCAAGCCCGAGCAGATGGAGCAGGTGAACAAGGAGGTGCTGCCGATGATGGAGAAACTCCGCGCAAAGGGTATCAGCGTGAAATTTGACGATGCCGACAATAAGCGTCCTGGCTTTAAGTTTGCCGACTATGAGTTGAAGGGCGTACCCGTACGTCTGGTGCTCGGCGCCCGCGACCTGGAGAACGGCACCATCGAGGTGATGCGTCGCGACACGCTCGAAAAGGAAACACGTCCTCTGGAAGGTATTGTCGACTATGTGGAGCAGTTGCTGGAGGCTATCCAGAAGAACATCTTCGAGAAGGCCAAGGCCTATCGCGATAGCCGCATTTATGAGTGCGACAACTACGAGGAGTTCAAGGAGAAGGTGAAGGACGGCGGATTCTTCCTCTGCCACTGGGACGGTACTGCCGAGACCGAGGCAAAGATCAAGGAAGAGACGCAGGCCACCATCCGCTGCGTGCCTTTCGGTGTGGAACAGACACCCGGTGTGGATATGGTGAGCGGCAAGCCTTCGAAGGCCCGTGTGATCATCGCCCGCAGCTATTAAAGCGACATACAAACAGAAAAGGGAACTTTCCCAAGCTCCCTTTTCATCTCCGATTACTAAAAAAACTTTTCGTCGGAGTTGAAAATAGGTTATCTCACGATAGCCTATTTTCCTTTTAACCTTAATAATCTAATACCATGAAAAACACACGGCAAATGTACGAAAATTCTAAAGAAGGTTCGACATTTGCCGTGTGCTTTTTGATAGAATTTAATTCTTTTTTAGAATCTCTTCGTCCCTTTTAAGAATTGTTAGCACTTTTTTCGACGATATTGTGTTCTGATCTGACACGGAGAGCTGGGGAGATTGCGATAGTGGATGCCACGAAGTGGTATAGAAACGCACTGTGCTTTCTAGGCTCAGGGAGTCGCGACCGAAGGTCTCTATCAGGCAAATGGCCTCATGGTTTTCGGTATCGTAAGGCCCCATTCTGTTCAGCAGGAGCATATCCACCTTCAGGGCTTCGCTCATGCGGATGGTCAGCGTGGTATCGGTGAGCAAGGTCATCTCGCTCTTGCCACCCAGCCGATTGGTCACCTCAGCCTTCATCTTGGACTCCATGAAATCGAGCATATCGAGGCGATTGTTCTCCGACAAGGTCGGCAGCACGTCGTCAGGGATATGCCTGAAGCAGTAATCCATCGTGGTAGCATCGAAGACGACCGATACAGAATCACCATTCTCATCGACATACTCGTCGATGACCTGAGCAGACAGACTGGTTGGTATTCCGAAAAACAGAATACCAGCCAGCACGATCCGACATAGAGGGTTGAGCGACATCATCAGACTTACTTGTTGTTACGCAGGTCGTGCACACGTACAGCCTTGCCCTCACTCTGCGGCAAGGAGCCTTTCTTGACGAGTTTCACCTGAGGTGTGAGTAGGATCTCATCCTTCAGAGCACGCTGGATGTCCTTCGTCATCTTCTGCATCTCGGGATAGATATCCGTTTCCAGACCGTCGAGTTCCACCTCTACCGTCATCACATCATTGTCGTCGATGGTCTCGAGGGTGATCAGATAGTTGCTGCCCAGACCTGGATACTGCACGAGGATCTTCTCAACCTGCATCGGGAAGACATTGACACCCTTGATGATGAACATATCGTCGGTACGGCCTTTGATGCGGTCGATACGGCGATGGGTACGTCCGCACTTGCACTCACCGGGCAGAATACGGGTAAGGTCACGCGTGCGATACCTTAATATAGGCATCATATTGCGGTCGAGAGTAGTGAGTACCATCTCACCCATCTCACCATCTGGCACGGGCTCGAGGGTATCGGGGTCGACAATCTCCACGATATAGTTGTCCTCCCAGAGGTGCATACCGTCCTGATACTTACACTCGAAGGCGACACCAGGACCGTTCATCTCGGTCATACCGAAAGAGTTGTAGGCCTTCACGCCCAGCATGCGCTCGATACGGCGACGCTGTTCCTCGGTATGGGGCTCGGCACCGATGCAGAGGGTGCGGAGTTTAGTAGAGGCGGGATCGACTCCCTCCTCCCTGAACACCTCAGCCAGACGGATGGCATAAGAGGGAATGGCGTGCAGACAGGTGGTACCAAAGTCCTTGATGAACTTGATCTGACGCTTGGAGTTGCCAGCAGCAGCGGGAACAGTCATCGCACCCAGCCACTCGGCACCATACTGGAAGCCCAGACCGCCAGTAAACATACCATAGCCACTGGAGTTCTGGAACACATCGCTCTTACGACAGCCTACCATATAGAGATTACGGGCAATCATATTAGCCCAGGAACAAATATCGTGTTCGGAATAGACCACTACACAGGGGTTGCCTGTGGTACCACTGGTAGAGTGGATACGGACAGCATCGTCCATATTGGCACCTACGAGGCCGAAAGGATAGTTGTCGCGCAGATCTTGCTTCGTGGTGAAGGGAATCTTGCGAAGGTCATCGAGGCTGTTGATGGAGTCGGCAGTGATGCCAGCATCACCCAGACGCTTCTTGTAGAAAGGCGACTGCAGGGCAATCTCAATGCTCTTCTTGAGTTTCTGAACTTGCAACTGCTGGAGTTGCTCTCTTGGCATGGTCTCTAATTCCGGTTGCCAATACTCACCATCGGGTTTGATGGTTGACATGATTTTCTCGTCAGTCATAATTTATTGTTTTGAAAGTTGCATCATTGTGACGGCCATCAGGCCAGCGGTCTCGGTACGGAGACGACTGTTACCCAGATGTACCGACTGGTAACCAGCCGCAATCGCCTGCTTCACCTCGTCGATGGAGAAATCACCCTCAGGACCTACCATTACGGTGACGGGGTCGGCAGCGACGGTGTCAGACTGCAGTTCGTCGAAGAGGCTGATACGGGGAATCTCCTCATAACAGTGAGCGATATATTTACGGCCCTCAACAGGACGGGCGATGAAGTCCTTGAAGGTAACCATCTCGTGGAGAACGGGTTTCCAGGCCTTGTGGCTCTGCTTCATGGCAGAGATAGCGATCTTCTCCAAACGTGCTGTCTTCAGCAGTTTGCGTTCGGAGAAGCGACTGTGGAAGAAGGATATCTCATCGACACCCACCTCAGTGGCCTTCTCGACAAGCCACTCGATACGGTCGAGCATCTTCGTCGGGGCAATCGCCAAATGAATATGTCCCTGCCACTGGGGTGTCTGCGGCAGACGCTCGACAATCTCATAGTAGCAGTTGTGCGTGGCAGCAATGGTGACGACAGCCCGGTAATAGTTGCCTACCCCATCCATCAGGAACAGCTCGTCGCCACTCTTCAGACGCAGCACCCGCATGGCGTGCATGGCCTCTGCAGCAGGCAGTTCTTGCTGCTGATCAGCATCGGGGACGTAGAAGAATCTTGTTTCTTTCATGCGCTATCGTAACCCGCTATTAATGGGTGATTGTCTCTATGGGTTTCTTCTCCGGTTTGAAGACCAGGGCGAAGGTGATGCCTATGACCAGTGCAAAACCAGCGAAGATAAACCAGCATGTGGTCCAGTCGCCAACCAGGTAACCACCTTCCCAATGGCAATATGCATTCACGATCTCACCTGCTGCCAAGGTTCCGATGGTGGCACCCAGACCATTGGTCATCATCATGAACAAGCCCTGAGCCGATGCTTTGATACTGGGTTCGCACTCCTGATCGACAAAGATACCGCCCGACACATTGAAGAAGTCGAAAGCGACACCGTAGACGACGCACGACAGTACGAAGAACAGCACGCCCGGCATGGCAGGATCGCCAATACCGAAGAAGCCAAAGCGGAACACCCAGGCGAAGAGCGACATGAGCATCACCACCTTGATACCAAAACGCTTCAGGAAGAAAGGAATCATCAGAATACACAATGCCTCACTGATCTGAGAAAGAGAAGTCAGCATGGTGGCATTATTAGCAGCGAACGTGTCTGCAAACTCCGGCGTACCTTTGAAACTGGTCAGGAATGGACCGGCAAAGCCGTTGGTAACCTGCAGGCACATACCCAGCAATGCCGAGAAGATAAAGAACAGCGCCATCTGACGACGCTTGAACAGTTTGAAGGCATTAAGGCCAAGTGTTTCGGCCAGCGATACGTTGCCCTCCTTCTTCTCCAGCTTGCACTCCGGCAAGGTAAAGCAATAGGCAAAGAGTACGATGCTCAACAGACCAGACACAAAGAACTGCATATATGTATACTGGAACTTATGGGAATTCTCAGCCAGTGTAAAACCGAAACCGCTGTCATCAATGAAGGCGCAGTTGACGAACCACATGGTAGCAATGAAACCGACCGTTCCCAGTACACGGATAGGCGGGAAATCCTTGACGGTATCCAAGTTATTCTTCTTCAGGATCGTGAAGGCCGCCGTGTTGGCCAGGGCAATGGTCGGCATAAAGAAGGCCACACTCAACGTATAGAGGGCGATGAACAAGGTCTTATCGGAGAGTTCCTGTCCGAACCCAGCCTCATTGCCTAACCACCAGCAGCCGAGCATGAAAGCACCTGCCACCAGATGGCAGAGGCCCAGCAAGCGCTGCGGCTGGATGTACTTATCGGCTACGATACCCATCAGTGTGGGCATAAAGATACTCACGATACCCTGGATGGCATAGAACCAGGAAATCTTGTCGCCAAGACCGGCGATTCCCAGGTAATTACCCATACATGTGAGGTAGGCCCCCCATACTGCGAACTCCAGGAAGTTCATCAATGATAAACGAAATTTTACATTCATAGCGCTATTGAGTTATTGGTTGAATATGATCCGGTCGTTCACCAAGACGGTGATGTTTGGGACGTAAGGAGTCAGGCACCTGAGAGAGAGAGTCGGTAACCGACGTCTGAGGCTCCGGGCCTTTGTCTTCCTTCTCGGGTTTGTGGAAGCGTATCAGCTGGATATCGCTGATGATGAGCATTCGCATTGTAGAATTGGGCTCATAGCCCTGACCCAGATAAATAAAGCCCTTGATTTCCTTGACGGGTTCGTCACAGCCACTCATACGGAGCTGAGTGCGGCCATCGACAGAGAAATGAGTGACGACAGAGGCAATGCTGTCGTTCTTGTAGCGGATGGCCATATAGGCTACAGCATCCTTAGAACCACTCTGGTAGAGGAAACTGCTGTTCCAGGTAAGCATGAAGCTGTCGCCTTTACGGAAAGCTGTATCGGCCACCACCTGATATTGCATACGGTTATAGGGAGCATAGGGAATAAACAACTGAGAACTGACATTGTTCCAGATGTTGGCAGTGTCGCCGGTCAGCGTGCTTGCGGTGAAAGTCTCCACCTCTCCAGCAGAAGCTCCATATTCGATGGCAGCATCTCCCAGACGCTCCTGAACGTTCTTCCAGATTTTCAGGAAACGGTCGGAACGGGTATAGTAATAGACGAGCGAGGAATCGAAGTCGGCCCGTGTCAGACCGTATTTATTCAGCACAGCATCGAAATAGAGTTCACGTCGGTATTCCAAAGCACGGGAAGAACCATCAATGTTGACCAAATCTTCATCTTTGGCAATGCCCTGCGACAGGAAATAGTCGTAGAGAATGTCCTCCATATCGTCGGGCTGTATATACTCCTTCGGCACTTTCGGTGAACAAGCTGCCAAAAGCACCAGGAACAGGATGACGATATGATGACGATGCAGGTTCATTCTTCTGAAACGGTTTCCTCAGTAGGGACCTGCTCTACAGGGACTTCCTCTGAAGGGACTTCCTTCTTTATGGTTATCTGACTGATTTCCTTACGGTAGAATAAGAGGAGCAGCACGACGCTCACACTGATGGAGGCGTCGGCGAAGTTGAAGACAGGACTGAAGAATACGAAATGATCGCCTCCCACGAACGGCATCCATTGGGGCCATTCTGTTTCGATCAGCGGGAAATAGAACATATCCACCACCTTACCCATCAGGAAGGGGGCATAGCCCGTACCGAATGGCACAAAGTAAGACTGGTAGAACTCCGACGAATTGTTGAAGACAAGTCCGTAGAACATGCAGTCGATCAGATTGCCAGCAGCACCTGCGAGGACCATCGACAGACAGACAAGATAGCCCCATCGGGCCTTTTTCCTTACCTCAGTCCAGATGTAATAGCCCAGTACGGAGATAGCTGCCACGCGGAACAGCGAGAGTACGATCTTGCTGCCCAACTGCATGCCGAAGGCCATACCATTATTCTCGATAAAACAGATATAGAACCAGTCAGTGATGTGGATGCTCTCGTGGAGCGTCATCGAGGTCTTCACCCAGATCTTGATAACCTGGTCAATGAGCAGGATGGCAATGATGATCAGTACTGCCAGCCTGCCCCTCGTGAGAATGTTTTTCACGCCTTCACTCTTCACACCTTACTTCTTCTGGTTCATCTTCGACTGAACACTCAGCGTGGCGTGAGGTACGGCGCGAAGGCGCTCCTTGGGAATCAGCTCACCAGTGATACGGTCGATGCCGTAGGTCTTATTCTCAATACGCACCAAAGCGGCCTTCAGTCCCTGGATGAATTTCTGCTGACGAGCGGCCATAGAAATAAGCTCTTCCTTCGACTGTGTCACACTACCCTCCTCCAAAGCCTTATAGGTAGGAGATGTATCGTCGACATCGTTGGAATCCTCGTTCATGAGAACTTTCATCATCTGGTCATAGTCGCGCTTGGCCAATGCCATTTTCTCATTGATAATCTGACGGAACTCCTCGAGCTCTTCGTCACTGTAACGTGTCTTTTCTGCCATGTTTATTCAGTTTTTGCTATTAATATTATCTTTTTTCTACTTTAATGTTCAGTTTGAAATCGTCGAAGTCAATTTCCTGACCGTCGTTGGCTGCTACGAGGATGTCGTCAGCCAACACCTGGGTTTTGATATAGTCTGCAAAGCTTACGAGACTCTTCTCTACCTCAGCATTCGGAGCCAGTGTGACCACGATACGGTCAGTAATCTCGAGACCACTCTCCTTGCGGATGTTCTGGATGCGGTTGATGAGTTCGCGGGCCATACCCTCATTCTTCAACTCATCGGTAAGCTCTACCTCAAGGGCTACAGTAAGATTGCCCTCGTTGGCCACAAGCCAGCCAGGAATATCCTCGCTGATGATATCTACATCGACAGCCTCGACAGTCAGATCCTGACCTTCGACATTGATGCCGATAGTACCATTTTGCTCGAGTTCGGCAATCTGCTCCTGACTCAGGGCATCCATAGCAGCAGCTACTGCTTTCATCAGCTTACCAAACTTCTTACCCATGGTACGGAAGTTACACTTCACTTTCTTGACCAGCACACCAGCACCCTCTACGAAACGAAGTTCCTTCACGTTCACCTCGTTCATAATCAGGTCTTTCACAGCCTCAATGTGCTTCTTCTGCTCTGCATCAACGGCAGGAATCATAATGGCCTGCAACGGCTGACGCACCTTGATGTTCACCTTACGGCGCAGGGCGAGTACCATAGAGGTAATCTTCTGTGCCATCTGCATACGGGCTTCAAGATCCTTGTTGATCTGAGCATCGTCTGCTACGGGGAACGTGTCGAGGTGTACAGAGTCGAGCTTACCACCCAGGTCCTTATAAAGCTGGTCGGCATAGAACGGTGCAAATGGCGCCAGGAGTTTGGCCACCGTCATCAGACAGGTATAGAGCGTCTGGTAGGCACTGAGTTTATCGGCTGACATCTCCTTGCCCCAGAAACGTTTGCGGTTCAGACGAACATACCAGTTGGAGAGGTCGTCGTTGACGAAAGCATCGATCAAACGACCTGCACGTGTGGGATCATAGCCGTCGAGTTCTGCCTCTACACCCTTGATGAGGGTGTTCAAGCAAGAGAGAATCCAACGGTCGATCTCCGGACGCTGGTCGAAAGGCACCTGAGCAGTCTCAGGATCAAAGCCATCGACATTGGCATAGAGGGCAAAGAAGCTATACGTATTATATAAGGTGCCAAAGAACTTACGACGCACCTCGTCGACACCTTCCGGATCGAACTTCAGATTGTCCCAAGGCTCGGAATTGGTCATCATATACAGTCGAACGGCATCTGAGCCATACTTGCCAATCATATCGAAGGGGTTCACCACATTACCCACGTGCTTTGACATCTTATTGCCCTTAGCATCGAGCACAAGACCAGAAGAAATCACATTCTTGAAGGCCACGGAGTCGAAGATCATCGTAGCGATAGCATGCAGGGTAAAGAACCAACCACGGGTCTGGTCGACACCCTCGTTGATAAAGTCGCAGGGGAAGGCGATACCCTTGTCGATCAGGTCCTTGTTCTCAAACGGATAGTGAATCTGGGCGTAAGGCATAGAACCAGAATCAAACCATACGTCGATGAGGTCGGTCTCGCGTTTCATGGGCTTACCGCTCTCTGATACCAGTACAATGTTATCCACATACGGACGGTGCAGGTCGATCTTATCGTAGTTCTCCTTCGACATATCACCAGGTACGAAGCCATTGTCTTTCAGTGGATTAGACGTCATAAATCCAGCCTTAACAGACTTCTCAATCTCATTGTAGAGTTCCTCTACCGAACCGATGCAGATCTCCTTGCCATCCTCATCACGCCAGATAGGCAGTGGGGTGCCCCAGAAGCGTGAACGAGAAAGGTTCCAGTCGTTCAGATTCTCCAACCAATTGCCAAAACGGCCGGTACCAGTACTCTCAGGCTGCCAGTTGATCGTCTTATTCAGCTCGAACATACGATCCTTTTTAGCAGTGCTGCGGATGAACCAGCTGTCGAGCGGATAATAGAGCACGGGCTTGTCAGTACGCCAGCAGTGAGGATAGTTGTGTACGTGCTTCTCGATCTTCAAAGCCGTACCCTCCTGCTTCATCTCCATACAGATCACGATGTTCAGGTCTTCAGCCTTAGCGGCAGCCTGCTCATCGTACTTGCCGTCCTTATTGAACTCAGGAGCATAGGCATTCTTCACATAGTCGCCAGCGTGATGACCATAACCCTCTTTATTCACACACTTCTCAATGAAGTTATTGTCGAGTTCGTCCATCACATAGTACTTACCCTGAAGGTCTACCATCGGACGGGTCTCACCTTTCTTATTTATAAGGAAGAGACTTGGTATATGGGCATCCTTTGCTACCTTGGCGTCGTCGGCACCGAAGGTTGGAGCGATATGCACGATACCAGCACCATCCTCTGTGGTCACATAGTCGCCAGGAATCACGCGGAATGCCTCGCTCTCCATCTCCACGAACTGATCCTTGCCATTCTCACCTGTGAAGACCTTCTCAGGATGAGCCTGAGCGTATGTCTTCACATAGTCGGCAGCATTCTGGTCGAGTTTGGCTGAAGGCTTCACCCAAGGCATCAGCTGCTGGTATTTCAGACCCACCAATTGCTCACCCGTATAACGGCCTACGATACGATAAGGTACAAACTTCTCACCCTTATTGTACTCAGGCATCTCCTCACCATCGGTAATATTGCCCTCAGGAGCGAGGTAAGCATTCAATCGACTCTCAGCCAGAATAATCGTAATCTTCTCGCCGTTGTAAGCGTTATAGGTCTCAACAGCAACATAGTCGATTTTCGGACCTACGCAGAGAGCAGTGTTTGAAGGCAAGGTCCATGGAGTTGTGGTCCAAGCCACAAAGTAAGGTGTACCCCACTTGGTCCACTCTTCCTTAGGATTGAGGGCCTTGAAAAGGGCTGTCACGGTGGTATCCTTCACATCACGATAGCAACCAGGCTGGTTCAGCTCGTGTGAGCTCAAGCCCGTACCTGCGGCAGGCGAATATGGTTGGATGGTATAGCCCTTATAGAGCAAGCCCTTCTTATAGAACTGCTGCAACAACCACCACAAGGTCTCGATATACTTGTTGTCGTAAGTGATATACGGATTATCGAGGTCTACGAAATAACCCATCTTCTCCGTCAAGTCACGCCACTCCTGAGTGAACATCATCACATTCTCACGACATTTCTTATTGTAATCCTCGGTTGAGATGTATTTCTCAGAATCTTTATTGTCGATGTCGGCCTTGGTGATGCCAAGTTCCTTCTCTACACCCAGTTCTACTGGCAGTCCGTGAGTATCCCACCCGGCTTTACGCTTCACTTGGAAGCCCTTCATGGTCTTATAGCGGTTAAAGGTATCTTTGATGGTACGTGCCAACACATGATGGATACCAGGATGACCATTGGCAGAGGGAGGTCCCTCGAAGAATACAAACTGTGGACAGCCCTCGCGCTCGTCTACCGAGCGCCAGAACACGTTCTTTTCACGCCACATCTCAAGGATGTTGTCGTTCACCTGAGTCAGGTTCAAGCCGTTATGTTCGGCAAATCTCTTGCTCATATTTTTCTATAAACTATAAACTCAAAACTATAAACTCTTTATTTAGGGCGCAAAGGTACTAAAAATATTCGAGTCGACAAAGGAAATAAATAATTTTAAGATTTCTACCTTAAAATGTGCTTTATTTCAGAAATAATTCTTATCTTTGCAGCAAATAAATCAAAAACAATAATTAAAAACAGTATTTATTATGGTATTAATGATTATTCAACTCCTCATTGTCTTAGGAGCGTTGTGGGTAGGTTCACGTTACGGTTCGCTTGCCCTGGGTGCCATTTCTGGTATCGGACTCGCCATTCTCGTGTTTTGCTTCAGCCTCAAACCGGGAACTCCTCCGACGGATGTCATCTACATCATCATTGCAGCTGTGACTTGCGCGGGCATCATGCAGGCCTCAGGTGGTATGGACTGGCTCATCCAGATTGCAGAAAAGATGCTGCGTAAGCATCCGGATCGCATTACTTTCTTAGCGCCGCTGACGACCTTTTTCCTGACCGTTTTGGTAGGAACTGGACACGTCGTATACACCTTAATGCCAATTATTTGCGACATTGCGTTAAAGAAAGGCATTCGACCTGAACGTCCTTGTGGAGTGGCCTCTATCGCCTCACAGGTAGGTATCACCTGCTCTCCCATCGCTGCCGCAGTTGTGGCCTTTGTCACCATCTCGAATGAGAATGGTTTTGACATCTCCATTCCGGGGGTATTGATGGTCTCAATTCCCGCATGTCTGTGTGGACTGATGGCAGCTGCTGCAGCTTCTTATCACCGCGGCCTCGACCTCGATAAGGATCCGGAATTCCAGAAGAAGATTGCCGACCCCGTACAACGTGAGTATATCTACGGCTCAGGAGCCACGACACTCGACAAGGAGATTCCGCAATCGGCCAAGAATGCCGTGTTCGTTTTCCTCGGCGCCCTCTGCATCATCGTGTTCTTCGCTATCTTCCAGAGTGCCCTGCCCTCTTGGGATGGTAAGCCCCTGAAGATGAACCTCGTCATCCAGATTGTGATGATTGCCGCAGCAGCACTGATGATTCTCTTCTGCAAGGCACAACCGAAGAAAGCCGTGTCGGGTCCTGTCTGGCAGTCAGGTATGGTGGCAGTTGTCGCCATCTATGGTATCGCTTGGATGGCCGACACCTATTTCTCAAACTACATGCCTGAAATTCAGGCCATGCTCGAGGGTATCGTGAAAGACTATCCATGGAGCATCGCCCTCGTATTCTTCATGGTTTCCGTGCTTATCAATTCTCAGGGTGCAGTCGTCGTTTCGATGTTGCCTTTGGCTTATTCATTAGGCATCGCAGGACCGGTATTATTAGGAGTACTGCCTTCGGTCTACGGTTATTTCTTTATCCCGAACTATCCTTCAGATATCGCTACGGTAAACTTCGACCGTTCAGGCACAACGGTGATTGGTAAGTATCTTCTGAACCACTCGTTCATGATGCCAGGTCTGATATGCGTGTTCACATCGACCATCGTGGCATATGTCCTATCATCCATCTTCTTCTAAGCCTGATGAGAAAGAGATTTCTGACAATTATCGTTCTGGCCACTCTGACTGTGGGAGCCACAGCCCAAGAGTGGCCAGAAATTCGACAGGAAGCCAAGGCCGGAGCCCGTTGGTGGTGGCTGGGATCGGCTGTCGACAAGGAGAACCTACAATGGACCATGCAGGAATATGCCAAGCATGGCATCGGCGCTTTGGAGATTACACCTATCTATGGGGTACAGGGAAATCAAGCCCATAATATTCCCTATCTCAGCGACCAATGGATGGAGATGCTGCGTTTCACGCAGGAGCAAGGCCGCGCTAACAACATCGAGATAGATATGGCCACCGGCACGGGATGGCCTTTCGGGGGGCCCTGGGTGCCATTAGAGGAGAGTGCCAGCAAGGCCATCTTTGTGAATAGTAGCTTTGTGGGCAAGAGTATAACAGACCTGCCCCTGAAGGTTGCTGCCAAAGATGAGCCCTACTGCAAACTTAATAAGGTAATGGCTTATTGGCAAGGAAAGCCCTATGATGTTACTTCCTATGTCAAAGACGGACAGCTCACCTGGTCGCCAGAGGACATTCTGAAATCGCAGATTAAATCAGCCGAGAACAAGACACTGAAGAAAGTACTGAAACTCAAGCTGAAAGAACTGGAGAGTGCCCATTGGCAGGTGGTTGCCCTCTATGTGCGTTATGGTGTGATGAAGGTAAAGCGCGCAGCTCCAGGCGGAGAGGGTCTTGTCATCGACCATTTCGATCGTCAGGCCGTCGCCAACTATCTGGCGCATATCGAGGCAGCCTTCGAGCGGACACATACGCCCTACCCTCACACATTCTTCAACGATAGCTATGAAGTAGCAGATGCCACTTGGACACCCACATTGTTAGAGGAATTTGAGAAACGGCGTGGCTATAAACTACAAGACTATCTTCTGCTATTGCAAGCAGGTGATGCCAAAATCGTCAGCGACTATCGCGAGACCTTGGGTGATTTACTCTTAGAGAACTTCACGCAGCAATGGACGGCTTGGGCACATAAGCACGGTGCCATCACCCGTAATCAGGCACATGGTTCTCCCGCCAACCTCATCGATTGTTACGCAGCTGTCGACATTCCTGAGATTGAAGGTTTCGGACTGTCGGAGCTGGGCATCAAGGGATTACGTACAGACCCTGGCAAGACACGTAAGAATGACTCTGATTTCTCAATGCTGAAATATGCGCCATCAGCTGCGCACATCTGTGGAAAGCCTTACACTTCGAGCGAGACCTTTACTTGGCTGACGGAGCATTTCCGGACGAGTCTCTCACAACTGAAGCCCGACATCGACCTGATGTTCTGCGCTGGCGTCAACCACATGTTCTTCCACGGCACCTGCTATTCGCCAAAAGATGATGTGTGGCCAGGATGGAAGTTCTATGCCTCGATTGACATGTCACCCACTAACAGTATCTGGCGCGATGCCCCCTACTTCATGCAGTATGTGGAACGCTGCCAGAGTTACCTGCAATGGGGAGAGCCCGACAACGATTTTCTTGTCTATTTGCCTGTCCGCGACATGTGGCAGAAGAACACTAAGAAACTGCTCATGCAGTTCAGTATCCATGCGATGGGCAGTCTTGCACCGGAGTTCATCAAGAGCATCCTCGCCATCGACGGCGCTGGTTTCGACAGCGATTACATCTCCGACCGTCTACTGCTCTCGACAACCTACAAAGACGGCAGGCTGCAGACGGCAGCTGGCACGCGCTACAAAGCACTCGTCATTCCAGAATGCAAGATGATGCCCGAGAATGTCAAGCAGCACATTGAACAGCTGAAAGCCCAAAGCGCACATATTATTTATGGTACGCGTGCTACAGACCTGACAGCGGCAGCCAAACCTGAGGCCATGAAATTGGAATGCGGGCTGAAAGCTATCCGAAGAAAGAACCCGACGGGCTATCACTATTTCATTGCCAACCTCTCGCCCAACGATATCCACGACCGTTTGCCTCTGGCCGTCAGTTTCAAGGATGCCGTATGGTTTAATCCCCTCAACGGTGATATCATCCCCGCCAGCATCAGCGGTGATAGCATCGAAATCTGTCTCCGTAGCGGAGAGTCGATGATTCTGCAAACTTTTGATAATACCCTAGGAAAGTCCAGCGATTCTAAAGCATCCAGCCTTTCCAGTCAGGCTAGCACAGCCAAAACAATTAGCCTCTCCGGCCCGTGGATGCTCAGTTTTACTGAAGAGTTCCCCAAAGTTGGAAAGACTTTCAAACTCGATAAGCTGCAGACATGGGAATCACTAGACGATGACTCAGTGAAGATCACCATGGGCACAGGCGTCTACACCACCAAGTTCAGACTAACAAAAAAGGATGATCCTAAAGGCGCTTGGACGATTGACCTTGGCGATGTGCGTGAATCTGCCCGCGTATATGTCAACGGTCAGTTCATTGGCTGTGCTTGGAGCGTGCCTTTCGTGCTCGATTGTCAGCAGGCATTGAAAGTTGGAGAAAATGAAATTCGCATAGAAGTGACCAATCTACCCGCTAATCGTATTGCCGACCTCGACCGCAAGGGCATTCCCTGGCGCAAGATGGAGGAGATCAATGTGGTGGATATCAACTATAAGAAGACAACTTACGACCAATGGGAGTCCATGCCCAGCGGACTGAATTCCGAAGTCAAGTTGATAAAAATTGAGTAATCAGAGTACTCAGAGTAATCCGAAAAAGAGAGGCTCCACATTGTTGCGGAGCCTCTCTTTTGTATGATATGATAGAGATTACTCTTCTTCCTTCATCTCCTCCTCATGCTGCTTGATCAAAGCCTGCTGGATATCGTTCGGCACGAGTTCGTAGCTTGAGAAACTAGTTGTGAACGATGCACGACCACCAGTCAGAGAGCTAAGTGCGATAGAGTAGCTTGCCAACTCCTTCAAAGGAATCTTAGCAGTCAGCTTCTGATAGCCTGCCTCAGAGTCCATACCCATGATAATGGCACGACGACCCTGCAGGTCAGACATCACATCACCCATGTAGTCGGCAGGAACGAGCACCTCGAGGTCGTAGATAGGCTCCAACACCTTAGGACCAGCCTCCTTAAAGGCAGCACTGAAGGCATTACGGGCAGCCAGCATGAACGACAACTCGTTAGAGTCTACCGGGTGCATCTTACCGTCGTAAACAATCACGCGAACGTCGCGGGCATACGAACCGGTAAGCGGGCCTTGCTCCATACGCTCCATCACACCCTTCAGGATAGCGGGCATGAAGCGCATATCGATGGCACCACCAACCACTGAGTTGATGAATACGAGCTTACCACCCCACTCCAGATCCTTCTCTTCCTTAGACTTGATGTTCATCTTGAACTCCTGTCCATTGATGGTGAACGATGTAGGATCGGGCATACCCTCAGAATAAGGCTCCACAATCAGATGAACCTCACCAAACTGTCCAGCACCACCCGACTGCTTCTTATGACGATAGTCGGCACGTGCCATCTTCGTGATAGTCTCACGATAAGGGATCTTTGGCTCCTGGTATTCAATCTGGATCTTCTCATTGTTCTCCATACGCCACTTCAAGGTACGCAGGTGGAACTCACCCTGACCATGAACGATAATCTGACGCAACTCCTTCGACTGCTCAACGACCCATGTAGGATCCTCCTGACGCATCTTGGCCAGGGCAGCCATCATCTTCTCAGTCTCAGACTCATTAACAGCCTTGATGGCACGAGAGAACTTCGAGTTAGGATATTTGATGAAGTCGAATTTATTGTCGACATCCTTGCCGTTCAGGGTGTTGCCAGTCTTCACGTCTTTCAGCTTCACAGTACAGCCGATATCACCGGCATTAAGCTGGTCAACCTGAATACGGTTAGCACCTGCACAAGCATACAGGGTACCCATACGCTCCTTAGAGCCACGATCAGCATTCGTCAGGTCGTCACCACTCTTCACAGAACCGCTCATCACCTTGAAATAGCTCACTTCACCAATATGAGGCTCTACACCTGTCTTGAAGAAATAGAGCGATGCGGGGGCATTGGTATCGGCAGGAACATCCTTGCCTGCTGCATTCTTAATAACGGGCATCTCGCTAACAAAAGGAACGACGTTGCCGAGGAACTCCATCAGACGACGTACACCCATGTCGCGACCAGCACAGACGCAGAATACGGGGAAGATCGAGCGTGTTACCAGACCCTTGCGGATACCCTCACGCATCTCGTCTTCAGTGAGATCCTCACTCTCAAAGAACTTCTCCATCAGAGAATCGTCGCCAGCAGCAGCAGCCTCTACCAGAGCAGCTTTCATCTCCTTTGCTTTGTCAAGCTGATCAGCTGGGATTTCCTCAATGATGGGAGCGCCACCTTCGGGCTTCCAAGAGTATTTCTTCATCAACAGCACATCGATGACGCTGTTAAAGCCAGGACCTGTAGCGATAGGATACTGCACGGGCACACAGTTCGGACCGTAGATATCCTTGAGCTGATTCAGGATCTGGTCAAAGTCACAGTTGTCGCGATCCAACTGGTTTACCAGGAAGATCACTGGCTTCTTCAACTTCTCTGTGTTGCGGAAAGCGTTCATCGTGCCCACCTCGGGACCATACTGTCCGTTGATGAGGATGACAGCCTGATCGGTGACGTTCATGGCAGTGATAGAGCCACCCACGAAGTCGTCAGAGCCCGGACAGTCAATGATGTTGAGCTTCTTATTGTTCCACTCCACATGAAAAACAGTTGAGAACACCGAATAGCCATATTCCTGTTCTACAGGGAAATAATCGCTCATGGTGTTCTTACTCTCTACGGTACCGCGGCGCTTGATGATGCCTGCTTCGTAGACCATACTTTCGGCAAGAGTAGTCTTGCCGCTACCCGCACTGCCAATGAGTGCAATGTTCTTGATTTCGTTTGTCTGATAAATCTTCATTATCTTTTGGTTTTAAGTCAAAAATTAATTTCGGGCAGCTAAATTAGACATTTTTTCAGAAATCACCAAAGAAATCTTCCATTAATTAAAATTAATTAGTACTTTTGTGACCGAAATGACAGGAATCTACATACATATTCCGTTTTGTGCGAGCAGATGCATCTATTGTGCATTCTATTCGACGACCTCACTCGACCTCCGTCAGAGGTATGTCGATGCGGTATGTGATGAGATGTCGATGAGGACAGCACACAACAATATTACCACTATCTATCTGGGCGGTGGTACGCCGAGCCAGCTTTCGATGACACAACTGCAGCAGATCTTCGATGCCCTATATAAATATAATAATGTGGCAGCAGATGCCGAGGTGACCATCGAGGTAAATCCCGACGATGTCTCAATCAAGTTAGCAGCTGTGTTACAACAACTCCCCATCAATCGCGTCTCCATGGGCGCCCAGACATTCGACAACGCCCGTCTGCACTTTCTGCGACGAAGGCATACGGCACAGCAGGTCGTAGAGGCCGTAACGAGACTGCGCCAAGCAGATATCCAGAATATCAGCGTTGACCTGATGTATGGTTTCCCTGGTGAGACACTCGAAGACTGGAAAAGGGATATCGACGCCGCTCTCGAACTCCAAGTGGAACATCTCTCCGCTTACTGCCTCTCCATCGAGGAAGGTACCCCACTCCATCGGATGAACATGAAAGCATCCGACGAGGAGACGGAGCGCCAGATGTACTACACTCTCATTGACCGTTTGGAGGCCGCAGGCTTCGAGCATTACGAGATATCGAACTTCGCCCGTCCTGGTTTTCGCTCGCAACATAACTCCGCCTATTGGACTGGCGTGCCTTATATTGGCTTGGGAGCAGCGGCACACTCGTTCGACGGACACACCCGCTCATGGAACGTGGCTGACATTCGCCAATACATCGACGCCATCGAGCGCGGAGAGCGACTCTTCGACAGCGAGGTCATCGAGGGTGACACAGCCTACAACGACCTGCTGACCGTGAGTCTCCGCACCCGCGAAGGTCTCGATCTGAGTCGTCTCTCGCCACGCCACCGCGACTACTGCTTAAAAGCCGCGCAAAGTTATATAAATGACGGTTTGCTAATAATTAACGACGAGCATTTGGCCCTTACCCGCCATGCACTCTTCGTGAGCGACATGGTAATTTGCAACCTGATGCTCGTCTAAGACACCAAACACCCTTTAATATGACACTAGAGGGTATTTAGTGTTATACTAAAGGGTGTTTAGTATCATACTATATTTTTAGAAATGTATATTCACATCGAGCCCGAACTGTATGGGATTGGCCCGCTGTGCGAAATAGCGGGTACCGCCGGCAGCTGAACTCTGGATAGCAAAAGTGGTGTAGCGGGAGTTAGTTAAGTTGCGTCCCCAAAGTGAGATGCCGACGGGTCCGAAATCATAATCAACATGGGCGCCAAGCAGGGCATAGAATTTCTGTGCAAAGGTGTTGGCCTCATCCCACCAGATCTTACCCTGGCCTGAGACATTGGCACCGATGGTCAGCTTTCCGATGTGATAGTCGGCCATCGCCGAGAGCGTGTGCTGGGGTACGAAGGGAACGTAGTTGCCATCGTAATCATGAGTCAGCACATAATATTTCTCATAATCATCTTCATAGCCATAGAACACAGCCTTATATTCGTCAAACTTCGCCGAGGTAAAGCCGTAGGTGACGGCCCAGTCGAGGCTATTGTCGACGAGGCGTCCGCGCAGCGACAACTCTGCTCCCAGCGAATGGCTCTTGCCAGCATTGGTCATTATACGACCATAGTTGTAGATCGGACTCATCTGAGAAAGTTGCTGGTTGCGTATCTGCATGTAGTAAAGGGCAACGTCGAAGTGGGTGCTGCCGCCGAAGAGATTCAGGTGGGCGCCGAGCTCGAAATTCCACGATTCCTCAGGCTTATAGGCAATGGTCTCCTCTATATTGTCATAGTCTTGTGTGGTATGTTCTACGTCGTAGTCTCCGCGCATAGCATCCTGCTGGTGGTAGTTGAGTTCGGTCTGGAGCACATCGCTGAACATCTGGATGTTGTAGCCTCCAGCGCGATAACCTTTCGCCACAAGGGCGTAGACATTGCCTGTCTGCGCACCGAGATCGTAAGTGAGTCCGATTTTCGGCAGGAGCTGGGTGTAGGTCTTCGAGCGCGAGTCGGTGACGTGCGAGGTCAGATGATAAGTGGCCTGACGCTCGGCAGTGCCGCCCGTCATGTTCATATAGGCTAGGGCATCGTACTCGATCTTCACGCGGTCGAGGTTCAAGCGCATGCCAAGGGTGAGCTTCAAACGGTCAGTAAGCAGGATGTTCGACTCATGGAAGAGGGCGAGGTTCATCGTGGGTGTGCGGAATGTCTCGGGCACGGCCATCTCTGCCGACATTGTCACGCCGCCGATGGCAGCCTCCACAGCCTGGTTGGCAGCAGCCTCAGCAGCTTTCGCGGCAGCGGCCTCTGCAGCGGCTGCAGGCATGCCCTGCCCCATCATCTGCTCAAGCATCTGGGCATACATCTGCTGATACATACGTGGATACATCGACTGACGCATGGCGCCCTGCATGGCGTTAGTAATGGCATTTCCGATAGGGCCGGTGATGGCATCGCCAAAGTGGACAGGCGCGTCGGTGCGGAGCCATTGATAGGCGCCGAAGAGACCCGTGGTGTGTTGCCAGCGGCTCGTGTCATGCGAACGGAGAACGAACTCCTGCGTGAGAGCGTTCATCTTCTGACGCTGCTCGAGCTGCAGGTAGTCGGGCGTCATGTAGTCCTGGTCCATGAGCATACGGTCCTGCAGGAACTGATAGCTCGTGGTCGACGTGAAGAGCAGCTTATCCATCTCATAGCCGATGGAGAGACCGGTGGTAAACATATTGCGACGGTAACCGTTCATGATGGTCGTCGCAGGATCCTTTACGTCCAAGTCGACAGGTTTACGGGGTCCGTCCCAATCTGTATAGTCAATCGGCTGGTACTCGCCATAGCCAAAGCCATTCTGCGACACCCACTGATAATCAGCCGTCCAATCGAACTTCAGCTTCTGCGAGGGCTGCCAGATAAGTCTAGCCTTGCCACCGGCTTCGAGGCTGCGGTCGTTCTTCTCATCGAAATTGTCGTTGTTGATAAATCCTTTCAGACCGCTATAAAAACCGGCGACGGTGAAGGCGAGTTTTTCCGAGGGACGATGGTGATGCACCACCTCGACGTTTCGCCAAAGCCCCGTACCGAGGCCCAGACGAATATCGGTGCCCTGATAGCGCATAGGATCTTTCGAGTAGATGCGAACGAGTCCACCCTCAGTATTCTGTCCGTAGAGTGACCCCTGCGGTCCGCGCAGGATGTCCACGCGGTCGAGCATATAGAAATGGTTATTAAAGGCGGCTTTCGACATGAGAGGGATATTGTCATAATAGACGCCCACAGCGGGGTTGTTGATGCGCGAACCGATACCACGGACGTACATCGAAGAGGTAAGACGCGAGCCGTAACTCGGCATTACGAAAGAAGGCACGTACTGCGAGAGCTGCGAGAGGTCGCGCACATTCAACTGCTGCAATTGCTCGCTGCCGAACACGCTGCTGCTTACGGGCTGCAGCCTCAGTCGTACTTGCTCTTTCGGTTGCGCCACCACAACCACTTCATCTAAATCAACTACTTTGCTTGAATCAACCAGTTCGTCGGTCTCATTCGCTTGGACTGTCATCATCGACAGTCCCATCATCATCATCACTAATAATTTCTTATTCATACTAATCAGATTTATCGGAATACTCGGAGTATCCTGAATTTCGGCTGCAAAGGTACGACTTTTCAGCAAGTCGTGCAATCCCTATTTATATGGATTTTTGCAGTGAGAGACGATAGATGGCGAAAACTATATAGGCTATAAGCAACGGATAGCCGATATAATAGATGGTGGTGATGCTGAATACCACATAGTCAACGGCACATACTGCCGCCAACCCGCCAAGATAAAGGATCGCCTCACCCAGAGGCAAATGGTGGCGCACGTCATCGACCGTAGCAATGGACACGATTACCAACGCCCATACGAAAACGATGAACAGTCCGAGGTGCCACGGCAACACGTAAGGATTCAACGAGGGATGATAATAGAAATGTCGCCACATCTCTGGTGCAAAAAGCTGTATACTGCTATAGAGCACTGCCGACGCAGCTACGAGTAGACAGAGCAGCGTGGGATAGAACGAAGGGATGTCGTTGAAGTGGACGATCTTCGCACCTTTACGCAACAGACGTCGCACGCCGTAGGCTCCACCGACCAAAGCGATGATAGCGAGGAAAATCAGCAGGTGGGCGTCGGAGAAGAAATCAATGAACTGACTGATGGGATCGTCGGGTGACACCGACGCCAGAAGCTCCGACTCATGAAGCCAGCCAAAAGTCAACTGGTCGCGTGCCACCTTTACCCAAACCGAATCGATGGAATCTGTCGGCACTGTGTGAATATCAGCTACCACAAGACGGTCGTGGCGACGAAGGGTGATCGAGTCGACCAACGAGAGCATCGGCATGGTCTCGTCGCCCGTGGTAATCTCAGCAGTAAGAATGTCGGGCACAGGCATCATCTCGTTCTGCTGCTCAAGGATGACGAGAGAATCTTTGTTGACAATAAAGTTATAACCTTGCGTGTAATGGTGAGTGGTATAGAAAGAGATGGAGTCGAGCTGTTGCTCGGTAAGATTCCAAGCATCAGGAGTGATGGGGCCCTGATTGTAGCAGGAGGTAGTAAATAGTGAATAGTGAATAGTGAATAGTATCCAGAGCAAAGCCCTGAATAATCTATGCGCCATCCTATTATTTCCTATACTATTCACTATTAACTATTCACTAACAAAGACGTTCATCTGGCATTGGCGGCAATCAAACTCAAGACGAAAACGGCGCCCATCGCCCATAATGAGAGAAAGTGGCTCCTGCCAAGTCGGACGTTCACCACCATGTTTGACACAATAACCCAAGGAGTATCGGATGCAATGACGACATTGCATGATAGGACCAGCACCACCTTTTAGTTCGTAGGCAGAGATATCCTTCGCGCCATAGAACTGCTGCGAGAGACGGTTAGAGATATTGAGCATATAAGCCCATTCACTTTTCGGAGCAACCTCGTGATTACCTTCGGCCTCAACCGAAAGCTGCGGTCTCCCCTCACCCATCATTTTCTCCACAAGCGTCCGCCGCATCTCGCTCAACACGCTATTCGGGATAAAATAATTAAAGTCCTCGGGGATCTCCACCTCTTCACATTGATAAATCGTATCGCCGAGTTTTGTCAGTTGACGAATGATGTTTTCGCGCTGCGGGCGCTGTGCTATCTGATGCTCTGCTGCGAAGTGAATCCCATTCAATTCGAAGCCACCCTCAACAGCACGCAATGACAGTCGGATAGGAACCTTACGCTCAGCACTCGTCTTCGACATAAGACGGTCGAACTCCTGATCATTATTGCGGAATAATTTCACTCCAGCTTTAATACCCTGCGGCATGCGATAAGGATAAATCCGATTGCCCACAACCTTATTAGCCCGGAAGCCAACCAACTGTCGATTTTCATCAAGGAAACAAAGACCGTCGCCGTTGGCAAAACTCGTCACGCCAGCCACATTGAAACTGTCGTGACGAATCTCCTTCACCGTACCGACAAAAGCGCCCATCGCCTTGGGCGTATCCATCGAAGCAATGTCCTTCTGACGGCCATGCAGGAAATAAGTGGTATAACCACGGTTAAAGGTCCGTTTGAGATCGGGAGTGAAAGTATATCGGCATTCACCATGTGAGCTACGACAATACTTGTCAGGATGGCGTTTCACGATGGTATTGAGTCGCTGACTATAGGCCGCTGTCACGTTCTTCACATAAGAGAGATCTTTCAATCGACCTTCTATTTTAAACGATGTTGCGCCAGCCTCTGCCAGATCCTCCAGATAATCGATACGGTTCATATCTTTCAGCGACAGCAGATAACGATCACGAACAACCTCCCTACCCTTCGCATCCTCAAGCGAGAACTGCATACGACAGAACTGCGCACACTCACCGCGATTGGCGCTGCGACCGAAACAATACTGCGAGGCATAACAAAGACCCGAATAACTGACACACAGCGCACCATGTACAAAGACCTCGAGTTCAACGTCAGGCACCTGATAATGGATTTCTGTGATTTCATCAAGGGAGAGTTCGCGAGCCAACACCACGCGGGAAAAGCCCAAGCCTCGCAGCCACCGTACTTTCTCCACTGTACGGTTGTCAGTCTGTGTGGAAGCGTGCGCCGTCATGGGCAGATCCTTCATCATCTGGAGTACAGCCATATCCTGAACCAAGATAGCATCAACTCCCGCCTCTGCCAGCTCGGCTAATAACTGGCGGGTTGCATCCAACTCATCGTCAAAGATGATGGTATTCACCGTGACATAAACCTTCGCACCAAAGGGATGTGCATACGCGCAAAGTTGACGGATATCATCGACACTATTACCTACTGCTGCCCGCGCACCGAAACGAGTCGCTCCGATATATACAGCATCGGCACCATGGTCAATGGCCGCGATGCCATATTGCAGATTCTTGGCGGGGGCAAGTAGTTCGAGTGCTCTCAATTACTTGATATCTTCAATATTATACGGTGTCTCCTGATAAACGTAATAATTGACCCAGTTGGTATAGAAGAGATTGGCATGAGAGCGCCACGTTACCAGAGGTGGGTTTGCAGGATTATTATTCCGATAGTAATTCTGCGGAGGAGCCACATCTTTACGGATGTCTTTATCACGCTTATACTCATTGTCGAGGGTATTAGGCGCATATTCCAGATGGCCAGTGATGTAGAATTCGCGTCCTTCTCGAGCCATTACGACACTGACGCCACACTCGTCGGACTCTGCTATCAACTGCAGATTGGGATTGGCAAGAATATCCTCACGATGAATCTCCGTATGACGGCTATGAGGCATCATAAACTCATCGTCGAAGCCTCGGAAAATGGGAAGCTGGGGATCCAAGGGCTTCTGCGAGAATATGCCAAACATCTTCATCGGTAGAGGATACTTGGGAATTCCATAATGATAATAAAGTCCTGCTTGAGCAGCCCAACAGATATATAAGGTACTCGTCACATGGGTGCGTGCCCATGCGAAGATCTCTGTAATCTCGTCCCAGTAGCTGACCTCTTCGAAGTCCAACTGCTCCACAGGTGCACCCGTGATAATCATACCGTCGAATTTCTCCTGACGCATCTCAGCAAAGTCACGATAAAACATCATCATGTGTTCTATCGGTGTATTCTTCGGTGTATGACTCTTCAGCTTCATAAAACTGATTTCCAACTGCAAGGGCGTGTTGGAGAGTAGACGAATCAAATCTGTTTCCGTGGTAATCTTCAACGGCATCAGATTCAGTATCACAATCCGCAAGGGACGGATATCCTGCGAATGGGCGCGGGTATCGTCCATCACAAATATGTTTTCCTGCTTCAGCAAGTCGATGGCAGGCAATCTATCGGGTAATCTTAACGGCATGACTACTATTCACTTTTTCTTTATTCACTTTTCACATCTATCACACAAGCCGAGACATTATCGAAGCCACCGGCTTCAATAGCAGCCTGGCAGAGGGCATCGGCATCGGCGCCCGACTTTAGCAAGGTTTCTATCTGCTGGTCACTCAGCATATCACTCAATCCATCACTACATAACAGATAGATATCCGACGGTTGGATTTCGTCGGTCATCTTAACGATATCCAGATAGGAATTCTTATTGCCTCCACCGATACAGTTCGTAATAATACTACAATGCTTGGTGGAACCCAACATATTATTCAGGGAATGGTCGGTAGTCAGTTGTTGGAGAGAGCCATTACGAAGACGATACAGACGACTGTCGCCACAATTCATAGAGAAAAAGTTCCCACCATAATAGGCGATACCTACCAAAGTGGTTCCCATACCCTTAAAACGTTCGTCGACACGTCCCTTAGAATCAATAATATTATTAATGGACTCCAGCCACACTACCATCATCTCATTAAACTCCCCTGCCGTCAGACCAGCAGGTATGTCATTAAAGAAGAAATGCAGATTATGCAAGGCGTCACTACTGGCTACCTCGCCGCTATTGTGACCTCCCATACCATCGGCAACAGCGAAGAGTATACGTTTTTCCGGCCTCAGTTCAATCTTCGTACTAAAATTATCATTACGAACAAATGAACTGCCAACCAGTATCATGTCTTCGTTATTTTTCCTGACGCAGCCGGTTCTGCTTGCTGCTGTCACAACCAAATTCATCATTTCTGACTTATCTTACAATCACTTGCAAATTAATATTGGCAATCGTCAGCACATCACCATTATTGAGTGACATGTCAACATCGGGCTGCAGACTACGCTGATTCAGCTTCGTTCCATTGGAAGAATGCTTGTCAGCGATACACCAACCTGTATTGACTGCATATTTCAATTGTGCATGTGTTCCTGACACATACGGATACTTATCAAAGAAGTGGGAATAGGGTCCTGTACGACGGCCGATGATAGCGCCATTAATACCCACAATACGGATATTGAGACTGTCATTAGCCAAAGTCAGAACAGGGATACCATTATTGTTCTGTTGCTGGTTTCCTCTCATACTTCTAGAGGTCGCCATCTCCATCTTCAGGCTTTCCGACATTCCCGGTACGCCTTCAGCAGGACCAGCATTACCACGAGCAACCATCAGGCCGCCACAATGTGTACAACGACGTCCAACACCCACATTTCCACAACGATCGCAGAACAACAAAGCCTGTCCACACTGATCACAGAAATGGGAATCGTTATCTATTTCTTCTTTGCAAGTCGGGCAAATAATCATAATCGTCAAATTATAAATCTTCTGGTAATATCAACTGATAAGTCTCCTTTGTAACCTCCTCTGGCGGCATCTGAGACACACGAAGCGAGAGTTTCTGGATGGTCGCATCAAGCAAGTTACGCATTTCACGGGCATTACCCCACGACTCATCCTTGTTAAGAACCATCTTATAGATGGTATCCAAGGCCTTAAACTCAGCAGTCGGTGACAGATTATATTGATCTTTCTGAGCCATGTGTTTGAAGATGGCCAAGAGTTCGTCTTCGTTGTAATCGTCGATATGGAGCTTATGCGTGAAACGGCTAGCCAGTCCGGGATTCATCATCAGGAATTCCTCCATCTTATCCTTATAACCAGCTGCAATCACAACAAACTTTCCACGATCGTCCTCCATGCGCTTCATCAGCGTGTCGATAGCTTCCTTGCCATACTGGTCACCGCCGTCACTGAGCGTATAGGCCTCATCGATAAACAGGATACCACCCATAGCCTTGTCACACATATTGTTTACAATCTTAGGCGTCTCACCCATATATTTACCGACTAACGTAGCACGGCTGGCTTCTATAACACGAGCCGTAGGAAGGATCTCCATTGCCTGAAGCACTTCACCCATCTTACGAGCTATTGAGGTCTTTCCCGTTCCGGGATTACCAGTCAGGATAAAGTTCATGGCCATCTGCTGTACCTTACCGGCACCCATCGCAGCACGCTGTTTCATAAACATACTCTGAACGGCCAGACGACGGATGGAGTTCTTGACGGTACGCATACCGATAAACTCATCCAATTCATTGAGCACCTCTTCCAACGGACGGGCAGAGTCACTCTGAGCCATCGGCAGGTCTTCCTTCGTCAGCTTATACATATCTTCCTCCTGGAAGCCCGGATCACTCATCAGCTTCACCAGTCGCTGACTCTGACGCTCTACTGCACCATCAAAGATACGACGGGCCTCGCGGGCATTACCGAAGTTCTTGTCGCGACGCAGATAGAGTTGTTCAAACTCACGATGGATAGCACCTTCGGTCTCCTCATCAATTGTGAAGTTCTTACCCTTCGCCAGATTGATGAAGATTTGCGTCAGCTCATCAGGCGTGTAGTCATCGAAATGAATGGTCTGCGTGAAGCGGCTCTTCAATCCCGGATTAGTATCAATGAAGTCGTGCATCTGATCGGTATAACCAGCTACGATACAAATGAACTTACCACGGTCGTCCTCCAAACGCTTCAACAATGTATCGATGGCTTCTGCACCAAAGGAGTCGCTATCGTTTGATTTCAGGGTATATGCCTCATCAATGAACAGCACACCACCCATAGCCTGGTCAACCAACTGATTGGTCTTGATGGCTGTCTGGCCGGAGTAGCCTGCTACTAATTTCGCACGATCGGCCTCAACCAACTGACCACGAGACACGATTCCCAATGTCTTGAATACATCGGCCATGATACGTGCCACTGTCGTTTTACCTGTACCAGGATTTCCCGTAAAGACATAATGCTTGCCTTGGAAGGTATTGGTTTCGCCACGTTTGATTTGCAGATTGAGATAGGCAGCAAGATTGGAGATTTCCTTCTTCACGCCACCCAAGCCTACAAGACCATCCAACTTCTTCAGACACTCTGTATAGTCTACAGCCTGTGGAGCCTCGTACGGGATGTCCTGATCCTCAATCGTCATCAGCTGCTCATTGCTCATCGAAGAGATGCTCTCTCCCTGCAGACGCTGGGCCTGTTTCTTGCAGATCTGGTCAAACAACGAACGCATCGTACGACCATTAGCAAAGTCCTTGTCACGAGAGTTGTACATCTCTGTGATCATCTTCTTTGTCAAAGCCTCAGCCTGTTCTGAGAACAGATATTTCTTCTCCTTGGCAAAGACAAGCATAATCTCATAGAGCTGATCAGGCGTGTAGTCTTCGATATTCAGGAAATAATTGAAACGACTGCGGAAACCCGGATTGATGCGGAAGAGATTATCCATCTCCGTCCTATAACCGGCAGCGATAACAACAAACTTTCCACGGTCGTCTTCCATACGCTTCATCAGCTTCTCCAATGCCTGTGCGCCCTGATTATCACGGTCACCGGCCTGACTGACAGGTGCCAAGGTATAAGCCTCATCCACAAAGAGGATGCCACCCATGGCCTTATCACACAGACGGTCTACCACCTTCGGGGTCTCACCCTGATATGGGCTGACCATCTTGGCACGGTCAACCTCCACCACATGTCCACTATCGAGATAGCCAATAGCAGCTAAGATCTCACCCAACTTACGAGCTATGGTGGTCTTACCTGTTCCTGGATTACCCGTCAGGATGATATGCATCGACATCTTCTCCTGCTCGCCCAGACCACGTTCAGCACGCTCCACACTATTCTTCACAGCATAGGCAATCTCACGAACGGCAGCTTTCACCTCGTCCATGCCGATATACTTATCGAGGTCTTTCAGGATATCCTCCACAGAACGCTCCTCAGGTACATAGCCCTTGATATCGTCCTTCTCAACAACGGTAGCCTGCGCACCACGGCTGATAAACTGCGTAAAGATATCCTCAGCCGTCTTCATGGCCAGATGGGCATTACCAAAGGTCTCGTCCTTGATCTTGATCTGATACTTGAAATAACGCTTCAACTGATCATCGGCCTCTGGTGTAAAGTCAGCAATACCATAACGTGTCCTCAGACTCAGTTTACAGATATCCGTCAACTCATTATAGTTTGGTGTCGGCAGACGGAAGGTGTATTTGAAACGGTTGGCAACAGCCGGATTACTCTCCAGGAAGTCATCCAAGCCCTTGGGAAGACCTGAGATAATGACCACAGGATTATCCTCCCACTTGTCCATCTCGACAAAGAGCTTATCCAAAGGATTCACCTGATTGGAATACTTGTCAGGCAATAGTTTCTGGACATTGTCAAAGAACAGGATGCCATTCTTTGCCTTCTTGATGTTTTCTTCCCACTTGTCGACAAAGCGCTGATAGTCAACGGCATCCACCATCGTCAGCTTCGGTTTGTCGATAATCTTGTTCTGATAGAAATAGTCACGAAGGATCTCTGCCAAAGCCGTCTTTCCCGTTCCTGTCTCACCGATGATAATGGCATTCACGGAAATACGCACCTGAGCGATATCCTTACGCGAACGTAAGAAAGCATAGGTATCGACAATCGTTTTCAATTGTTGTTTGATTGTATCAAGACCAACCAAATTGTCGAGCAGGTTCTGACTGATCATGGGCTGTCCGCACCACTTACAGAACTTGGCTACGCTCCTGTTTTCCTTATGGCAATGTTCACATATCATTATTCAACGTCTTTTTCTATTTTCTGCATCATTTCAGAAGGTCTGAAACTGAAATTATCAACATCAGGATTGCTGACATTCATCAAACTTGGACTGTAGATGATAAAGTCGAGCACAAAGATGAGCGCCAGAATACTCCACAACACATAGTGAAGCACACTCTCACCACTGATGGAACGTACCTGATCAGTAACATCGTCAAGCAATCCGAACTTCGAGCCTTTGAACTTATAAGACTTGGTCTTGAAAGTATAGTAAAGCGGCTCGAGCAAGGTCGACTTGATATCGTTGTCAAGCACTTCTGAAATCAGTCTGTTATCAGCTTTCTGATCACCACGGAAGTCCGTCAGATGACAAATGAGTATATAAACCAGTGAAATGGCAATGACTGTCAGATTAAACAGACTGGGATGCGACTGGTCCATATATTTTAAAATAATAATAGGTATAAAGGACGAGAAGGCTCCCGCCAGTCCCCAAAGGAAGGAGAAGAAGAAGTCATATCCCCTGAAATAAGCCCTGGTGGCGACGATGATACCCGTCATTCCACCCAACGGCAGACCGATGGAGATAAAGGAGTGACCCAACAGGAAGGTGCGATCCTTTACGCCAATAAACAACATCAACAAAAGCCACAAAGCAGACAAAGCATAGAAGGCCATGCGCCAGATCTTCTCCTTTCCTTTTGCTCGCTCCCAACCACTTCTGACATTATGAATCCTGTTAGAAGTCTCTTCACGGGCATCGACAAATCGCTTATAATAAGACTGGTGACTGTCTATCTTACCTATTGCATTCAACCACTCCTCCAAGGTATGCTCATACGCATATTCCTCGGTGAAGTCGGCAAACGGATCTTCGTGATAGAACACGGAAAGCCATTGCGTAAAGGCACCATTACGCATTTCATTCCTGATTTGTGCATAGTCATGTGAATGAAGGTTCCGACCGTCCGTCAGTTCTGTACCATCAGACAACACATAAACCGGTGTCACACCTAAGATCTTACAGAACCTATAAGTAGCCGTTTTCGCATCATAGGCGCCCAACCGTTCTCTGTTCTCTTCACTGTTGAAATCAAAACAGCGGTTGGCCTCATTCAGTACTTCCGACCATCCATGCAACTGGGCGAAATAGGAGAAGCGGCCATTCAGATCGATGATGTCAGCCATTTGTTTCTTGAACTCTTCATCGTCGGCATGTTCCAAATTCTTCAAACGTTCATTCAACATCTCACCCACCTTCTGCGGTGTATTGGCATTGCGAAGGTCGTAGGCTGCATTGCGATCCAAATTATAGAGGACCTTATATGCCAACGCTTCCGAGTAGGGCTGGTTCCTGGTCAGGATACGCAGGCTCTCACACGCCATCTTATCCTCATGACTGTACATCCACGACAGCAGTCTGCCATCTGTCAGGCAATGCCATTCATCCTGATTCAACTGTTCCTTGCCAAAGGTACTGACAATGTCTTTCAACGATGAAGAGGGGAAACGACTGAGCAGAGGTATTTCGGGATCAATCTCAAATACCAGACGCATCACTGCCACCTTTGCATCAAACTTCTCCGACTGGTTGAAATAAGAACGCAAACGGTCGATATTGCATTTTGTGTGCGACTCCAGATATTGATAGAGCGTATCGTTCGGATTAACCAACAACATACCGTATTCCTTGATATAGCTCAGCAACGAGATCGCCACGCTATGCACATCGTCGCACAAGTTGCCCTTGATGTCCTTATAGGGATAAGTGGGCTCCATCATATAGACAGCAGCCATCAGTCCTGCATGCTGGTCCACAGGATACTTGTTGACCACAATATCCTTGACAATCGTACTCAGCTTATCATTGCCACACTGTTCCAGCCACGAACTGATACGGCCATTATACAGATAGCCAATCGCCAGTTTCTCGTTATCCAACAACATGGGCACCAACTCATGGATATTGTCAGCCACCAGATTTCTGTCAGGATCAACGATAAAGCTCTTATATTTCAGGAACGGAGAGCTCAGGTCCACTTCCGGACTCTCTCCCTGGAACCATTTCTCTACCTGTTCATATCCCCAGCGGTTCAACGGATTGACAACGGTCATACCCTGAACAATCATTTTGACACGTTCGGGCAATTCATTCATACGAGGCAGACGACCTTCGCTCTTCTGGCGCATCATCACACGCTCATTGCTGCTCATCGGGTTCTGACCAAGCCAAATATACATCAGCGTGATACCCAGAGAATAGAAATCAGCAGCAGGCGTTACCTCTACCACGCCGTCGATCACATCCGAATACATCTCCGGAGCAGCATAGATGGGGGTGCGGGCCTGAGTCGTCTGATGCAGTTTTCCGTCATTCTCCAACATGCTGGAAATGCCGAAATCGCCAAGAACGACCTCTGTATGCTCCTTATCACGGAAAAACAGATTGCTCGGCTTCACATCCTTATGCAGGATATTGTTACCGTGACAATAAGCCAGGGCTGCCGCTGCCTGCAGCGCTATACGGCGGAACTGATTCAGGTCACCATTCAGGTGGTAGTCAACCATAGAACCACCCCGGAGATATTCCATCAATTCATAGTTCCTGCTCTTACCATCGACATACACTTTTCCGTAGTCGATAAGCGATACGACCATCTCAAACTTGAAATTATAGATGGTCTGCAACATCTTCTTGTTGACATTGAACGTCGGATAATAGATCTTTAAGACATATTCCTCGCCGTCCCTTTCCACAAGATAAACCTGAGCCTCACCAGAACTCTCGCTGAGACATTGCTTGTTCTTATACCTAACACCCTTCAGGACAAAATAATCTCCGGCAACATCTTGCGTAGCAGAATCATCTTGCCCATGATCGGTTGTTGTACGCATCGTCATATCCATAGAACCAGAAGGTTCCGCCTGGTCCATTGACGCCGGACGCACAGTCATATCACCTCCTGCAGGCTCTACATGCACAGTCTTATCAACATCGGGATTTTCCATTAGATATCGTCTTTAATTTCTTTTCGTGAATTCTTTCCTAAAATAATCCATTTTCCGCCCAGCTGCGGCTTGGCGCAACCACATGGACTGGAATGCAGGGCATGCTTGAAATTACACTCCCATGCCAGTCGAACACCTTGCGGTTTGCAGGCCATTGCATAATTGCGGACTTTAGCAGGCTGAGGTTCAGGCTTCTGGGCCATCTGTTCCAAGATCTCATTCAGACGTTTCAGGCGTGCTTCCTTCTGAGCTTCCAACTCCTTCTTATCAACAGGAGCCTCTTTCTCAGGTATCACCGGCTGAGCAACGCCACGATCCTGTGCCAACAGTGTCAGCACACGCTCACGCAGTTTCCTACTCAGCTGATCACGCACTTTATCACGCTCACTTGAAATGGGAATCACCATCTCCATCTGCTGGAGTTCCTTTGCCAGGGCCTCCATCTCCTTATATTCTGGCGTCAACTGCAACTCAGCCAGCAACTGACGCGCCTCTTCCGTCAAGGGTGTACCACACTGCTTGCAGAAGGAGAAATCATTCAGTGTATGACATGTCGGACATACAATACCACCCCGCGGATTACCGCACTCAGGACAGAAAGCTTCCTTACCCGTCAGATGTGCGCCACAGAAGGAACATACGTCTTTACGGATATAGTGGTGACAGATCTCGCAGAAATCGGCATCTGGATCGACCTCCGCACCACAATTAGGACAACTTGTCTTGCCAATCGGTTTTCCACACGAAGCACAGAACATGGCTTCAGGTTCATTCACGGTACCGCAATATGGGCATTCTATGCCTTGAGCAGACTGGGTACGCATTTGTTGCTGGTAGTTAACCGACGAGGTTCTTTCCCTGGTCAGTTCTTCATGTTGCATCTCTTGCATACCGCTGGCACCATTGGTTGGGTTTAGGGTAATATCTTCGTTCATCATAACATGTTATTTACATAAGTTAGGCGCAAAGTTAATAAATTTTTTGAATAAACCAAAAAAATCCGCCGTAAATTTACATTTACGACGGTAATTTTATTGAATTATGACTCTTAAAGGGCCAATTCTTCGTTTAATTTCTCCCAACGGTCCATTTCTTCGTCAAGACATTTCTTCGTCGAGGTATATTCCATCACGAGCGTCATGTCCGAAGCATTCTCTGGCTGCATCAACAACTCGTCAAGTTCTTTCAAACGAGTCTCCATCTTCTCGATTTTTGATTCAGATTCTTTTACAGCCTTCTCGATTCTCTTGATCCGTTTCTGCTGCTCTTTCCGCTCAGCATAGTCAAGCGCTTTGGATAGGGTTTCAGGATTTACAACAGACTTAGAATCAGATGTTTTCTTATCAGAATCCATCGACTTATTAGCAACAGGTTGGTTGCTGAATTGGGGGGCATTCTTATCTGCTTGTCCCAGTTCATTCAGCTCCGATATTTTCTTACTTCTCAAGAAATCATAGATACCACCAAGATGCTCCCTCACTCTACCGCCACCAAACTCATAGACCTTCGTCACCAGTCCGTCCAAGAACTCTCGGTCGTGACTGACGATGATAGCAGTACCGTCAAAGGCCTTAATAGCCTCCTTCAAGACATCCTTCGAGGGCATATCCAAATGGTTCGTCGGCTCGTCAAGAATCAGCAGATTCACGGGTTCCAGCAGCAGACGGATCATGGCCAACCGGCTCCTCTCGCCACCGCTGAGCACCTTCACCTTCTTATCGCTTTCCTCGCCACCAAACATAAAGGCACCCAGGATATCATTGATCCGCAATCGGATGTCTCCTTTTGCCACGTTATCGATGGTCTGGAAGACCGTCAGGCTCTCGTCCAGCAACTGTGCCTGATTCTGGGCGAAATAGCCAATCTGGATATTATGCCCTATCTTCAATTCGCCAGTATATGGAATCTCGTTCATGATACACTTCACGAGTGTCGACTTTCCCTCACCGTTCTTACCCACGAAAGCCACCTTCTCGCCACGCTTGATGGTCAGCGTCACATGGTCGAAAACGGTATGGGCGCCATAGTCCTTACGCACCTCGTCACAAATTACCGGATAGTCACCACTTCTGAGACAGGGCGGGAACTTCAAATGCATCGCAGAATTGTCTACTTCATCAATCTCGATGGGTACGATTTTCTCCAGTTGCTTGATCTTCTGCTGCACCTGAACAGCCTTCGTTGCCTTATATCGGAAGCGCTCTATAAAATCCTTCATATCAGCCACTTCCTTCTGTTGATTCTCGTAAGCCCTTAACTGTTGTTCACGACGTTCCTGACGTAGAACAACGTACTCATTATACTTCACCTTATAATCGATAACCCGTCCACAGGAAATCTCCAACGTACGGTTCGACACATTATTGATAAAGGCCCTGTCGTGACTCACCAGAACGACGGCACTCGACGACTGCGCCAAGAACTGTTCCAGCCATTGTATAGACTCAATATCCAGATGGTTGGTAGGCTCGTCAAGCAACAACACATCCGGTTTCTGTAGCAGAATCTTAGCCAATTCTATACGCATACGCCAACCTCCCGAGAACTCAGAGGTAGGTCGTTCAAAGTCTGTGCGCAGGAATCCGAGTCCCATCAGCGTCCGTTCTATCTCCGCCTCATAGTTCTCAGCCCCCAACATCATATAGCGTTCGTGCTCAGTGGTATATTTCTCAATCAGCGCCAGATAGCTCTCACTCTCGTAGTCCGTACGCTCCGACAGTTCCTGGTTCATCTTGTCGATGCGCGCTTTCATCTGGGTGATGTCGGCAAAGGCCTTCTGAGCCTCTTCACGCACCGTTGTATCGTCTTGCAGGATCATCACCTGAGGCAGATAGCCTATCCTACAGTCAGCCGGCACACTCACATTGCCAGCCGTAGGTCTCTGCTGTCCACAGAGTATTTTCAGCATCGTCGACTTGCCTGCGCCGTTCTTACCCACCAAGGCAATACGGTCGCGGTCGTTGATGACGAAACTCGCATCCACGAACAGGGGCTTCACCCCAAACTCCACTTTCAGGCCTTCAACTGATATCATTTACCTTTTTACCTTTTATCAACGAACTTATAATCCTTATATTTCTCGGCAGGGAACCGCAGTATCTCGTCGGTAATACCACCCGACTTGAAATTAGAGATATTGATAGTGGTCCAGACAAAGGCGATCTTGATACGCAGACTGATAGGCTCGTAGCTCTGGCGCTTCACCAAGGCTTGTATCTCCTTGATGCCCTTGGCCCCTTTCTTGGCCTTCAGCGTCAACATCAGTCCCTGCTCGTGATTGGCAATGCTATAATCGAAATTCTCAGGCTCGAACTTAAACTTGCTCGAATACTTGTCCGACTTGTTGTTCTTCGCACTGTGGATCTCCACCTCCTTCTTTTTCTTTTTGATGGTATACACGGTCACACCATCATTCCACGAGTTCATCTTGGCATCCACAAACTTGCTCTTCTTGCCTTTATACCAGATCGTTCCGTAAGTCTTATAGATACCGATAATATTCACATCGTAACGCAGCGTGGCCCCCTGTTCACCGAACACCTGCTGATAGGCCTGATTGAAAATGCGCCTTGCCTGTCGCGCATTGGGATTATCCTCAGCCTGCACAGAAGTCAGGACCGATAGCAGCATTACAACAACTAATAATATCTTATTTCTCATTATTTTTCAATTTCAGTGTGCAAAAGTACACATTTCTCGCGGATTATTCGTATTTTTGCAGCATAAATTAACGAATTGTATGGAAAAGAACATCTTTGCACGACTGATTGCCCAGCAACTCAACCTTCAGGAACGGGCTGTCAACAACACCTTGGCGCTGCTCGACGAGGGCTGCACCATTCCCTTTATCTCCCGCTATCGTAAGGAACGTACAGGTGGCCTCGATGAGGTGCAGATAGCAGCTATCAGCACCCAGTACGAACGGTTCAAGGAGATTCAGAAACGCAAGGAGACCGTTCTCAAGACCATCGCCGATCTAGACAAACTGACGCCTGAATTGGAGAAGCGCATCATCGACTGCTGGGATGCCACCGAACTCGAGGATATCTATCTGCCCTACAAGCCCAAGCGCCGCACCAGAGCCCAGGTGGCCCGCGAACAAGGCCTTGAGCCCCTCGCCAAGATCCTCCTGCTCCAACGCGAGCGCGACCCCAAACGCGCAGCCCACTCTCAACTCTCAACTCTCCACTCTCAACTGAGCATCGAAGACGCCCTCAAAGGCGCTCAGGACATCATCGCCGAGATGGTCAGCGAAGACGAGCGCAGTCGTCAGCAACTCCGTAATGCCTTCCGTCGTCAGGCTTTCATCACCTCGAAGGTCGTCAAGGCCAAAGCCGATACCGACGAGGCCGCAAAATACAGTGATTATTTCGATTGGGAGGAACCCCTCAAACGCTGCTCTTCCCACCGTCTGCTGGCCATGCGCCGAGGTGAGAGCGAAGGCATTCTCCGCATCAGCATCTCCCCCGACGATGATGAGTGCATCGAACGGCTCCAGCGCCATTATGTCTATGGCAACACGCCCTGTGGCAAATTAGTGGCCGAAGCCGTTGAGGATGGCTACAAACGCCTGCTCAAACCCTCCATCGAAACCGAATTTGCGGCCCTCAGCAAGGAAAAAGCCGACGACGAGGCCATCCGCGTCTTTGCCGAGAACCTCCGTCAGCTGTTGTTGGGTGCCCCCTTAGGCCAGAAACGTGTAATGGGCGTCGATCCCGGTTTCCGTACAGGCTGTAAGGTCGTCTGCCTCGATGCCCAGGGCAATCTGCTTCACCACGAGGCCATCTTCCCCCATCCCCCCGTCAACAAGCGCATGGAGTCAGCAATGGCCATCCAGAAGATGGTGAAGAAATACCAGATTGAAGCCATTTCCATCGGCAACGGCACCGCCAGTCGCGAGACCAACGATTTCATCCGCGATGTCCTCGCAGGAAGATATGACGTTTCTCCCACGCATCGCGAGGGGGAGATGCCCCAGGTCTTCACCGTCAGCGAAGATGGCGCCTCCGTCTATTCCGCCTCAAAGATCGCCCGCGACGAATTCCCCGATGAGGACGTCACCGTTCGTGGTGCCGTTTCCATAGGCCGTCGCCTCATGGATCCTCTCGCAGAACTCGTCAAGATCGATCCCAAGAGCATTGGCGTAGGCCAGTATCAGCACGATGTCGACCAGACAAAACTCAAAAACTCCCTCGACCAGACCGTCGAGAGCTGTGTCAACAATGTGGGCGTCAATCTCAACACCGCCTCGCAGCATCTTCTGATGTACGTCAGCGGCCTCGGCCCCACCCTCGCCAAGAACATCGTCGACTATCGCAAGGAGAATGGCGCCTTCACCTCGCGCGCCCAACTCAAAAAAGTGCCTCGTCTCGGCCCTGCCGCCTTCCAGCAGTGCGCAGGTTTCCTCCGCATCCCGGGCGCCAAGAATCCGCTCGACAACTCTGCCGTCCATCCTGAGAGCTACGACATCGTCGAGCAGATGGCCAAGGACCAGAACTGCACTGTGTTCGACCTGATTAGTAACAAGGAGAAGCGCGAGGCCATCGATATCAAACGCTACGTGACCACTGAGGTAGGCATCCCTACCCTTACCGATATCCTCAAAGAATTGGAAAAGCCTGGTCGCGACCCCCGCGAACAGATTGAAGAATTCGAGTTCGACTCTCGTGTCAATACCGTCGACGACCTCATCGAGGGCATGGAACTGCCAGGCATCGTCACCAACATCACCAATTTCGGTGCCTTCGTCGACATCGGCGTCCATCAGGATGGTCTGGTACATATCTCACAGATGGCCAATCGTCGCATTGCCCATCCCACCGATGTCGTCAAGCTCCATCAGCACATCCGCGTCCGCGTCATCGAGGTCGACCGTCGTCGCAACCGTATCTCACTGAGTATGAAGGGACTCAGTTAGACCTCTTATTCATGTAGATCACCACACCGATAACGATCAGTGCGACGACTGCGATAATGTGTAACCAATCCATCTCTTATTCAAATTTATAATTTAAAACAAACATCTTATCTACTGATCCGAAGTGTTTCCTTGCGGGCTTCGCGCCAACGGGGGAAATATATATCCATCAGCGCATGAAAACGGGCATTGTGACTGGGTTCCAGCAAATGGCAAAGCTCATGCACCACGACGTGCTCCACACACCAATCCGGCAACAGCAGCACATAGGCAGAAAAATAAATGCTCCGATCCTTCACATTGCATTGTCCCCAACGTGAGATCGTAGGCTTATAATAAATCCTTGACGGCCGGACGCCCATCTCCTTCGAATACCGCTCAACCATAGGTTCCACCAGCGCTTTCAGTCGTTTAAGGGCATCTTCGGATTGAGCCTTTGTCGCCAATGGCAACTGATCATAAAACGCCGCCCGCCGCGTCTGTTTCTCGCTGATCCTCTTCCTCGCCTTGTCAATCCAGTCACGATGCTCCTCAACAAACGCCTCCACAATCTTCCTTGACAGTCCGAAAGGAGCCGACACATGCACATCGCCATTCTTCACGATACGCATCGACAACCTGCTCGTTCTTCTATATACCACCTGGATCGTCATCGTCACTTAATATTATTTAATGCGACAAATGTAGCAAATTAAGGACTTTATCATACCATTATTGTTTTTATTTGTTCTATGATAGTCATGTCAGCAGGTAGCCAATCAACACTATTTAGTTGTTCCTTATTAAGCCACTTTGCTGCCTCGTGCTCCTTCAATGTCAAGCCTCCACTCTCGATACTGCACCAGAAACAATGCATAGTCAAGTGGAACTTCGGATAATCCCACTCTACTGTCTGCTCCAGCCGCTCTACGACAATCCTCGTTTCCAGTTCCTCCCAGATTTCACGCTTCAAGGCTTCCTCTGGCGATTCCCCAGGTTCCATCTTTCCCCCAGGAAACTCCCAGCCATCCTTCATATCACCATACCCTCGCTGGGTGGCGAAGATACGACCTTGATCATCGTGTATGATTGCTGCTACAACCTCTATCTGTTTCATATCGTGGATATGCTTAATGTCACAAAATCCATTTCCAGTTGCAAAGATACAGTCTATACTTGAGATTTTCAAATATTTCGAGTATTTTTTGTTTTTATGGACAATTATTTGGCTTGTTTCCCCAATTTGTCCAAAGATGAGGCGTTTGTCCATACAAGTTAAAGAAGATTTGGTACAATTTCTTGGAATTGGCAGAAAAACGCCGTAACTTTGCATCAGAAATCAGAAATAAAATATAATTTCTTCATATATAGTTCTTTTTCATACTTTGGTTTTTAATTAGTTAATAAAAACATTAAAGCCTCGCAGGGATGCGGGGCTTAAGTGCGTTATGATACGGCATTAAAAAAAAACATACTCACAAAGTTTCAGACATTCTGTGATCGTTCCTGCGAATATCCAAGGGAATTTCTCCTGATTGTTTTCCAAATGTACCATACAGACAATAACAGACCCAACAAGACAGGTATAACCGATGCTTCAGCCCCAAAGGCTCCACCTGTAAGCCAATCAGGGCCGCTAACTGTTGACTTCAAGAGGGAAGCTCCAGCATCCTTACCAGATACCTCAAAACCGAAAATATTGCCTTGCGTGAAATTCCACGCCCAATGAATGCCGATAGGAAGCCACAGCGTCCTAGAATATTTGTATGCTGCGCCTAGAAGGAGACCTGCTTCCACAACGATGGCCAATGATGACCACAGGGTTGCGTTAGGCTCGAAAGAATGTATGAAACCAAAAAGCACCGAAGATACAGTCAGAGCCGCCACATAGCCCCATTTCTCATCAATCCAGCGGAAGAGCACACCTCGGAACAAAATTTCTTCCCCTGTTCCTACCATCAGAAAAAGGAAGAATGCCGATACGATTTGCATTGGAGAGTCTGTTCCCATGCTGTCGATGCGATATAGGCCCAAAAGCATCATTATCAGAACCACACAAACAAAGAAACCGAATCCGACTCCAAAACCTTTTGTCGTATCCTGCACAAAATGTTTGAAGGAAATATCGATTGCTTTATGATTCTCAAACCACTTTACAAATAGTGCATAAAGTCCTATCATTGCAATGGAAGCAAACACTCCAAAAGGGCATTGCACCAATGGCTCCTCAAAAATAAAGATCACTAACTGTGCGAAGGAATACATAAGCAAAGCAAGCACCATACTTGCTATGAATAGCAGCGTCCATTGCCAGACGGGCATTGATTTAATTGCAGATTGATACATATAGTAAGTTACTATAGAGAACGTAGAATCATTAAGGGATTTAAATTTGGGGTGCAAAGATAAGGCATTTCTGCAATATTTGCAAATTTTCCCGGAATTATTTGGAAGTTTCAGAAAAAATTGTTTTGCCCTTTATACCTCTTTTAATCCATACCTAAAATAAGGGTCTCCATATTATCAGCAGGAGGCTCTTATTGGTGTGAGAAATAGGTAGTTTACAAAAATAAGTGGCTCTTATTATCAAGGATCGCCTATCTCACTGTAAATAAGCTGTATCCCAATACGGTGGGGATTTTACTCGTAATCGTCGATGACGGCGTTCATCATGTCCATCATGGGTTTGGCAGCACGGAACATGGGAACGATGGCGTCGAGCCACTGGTCGCCCTGGAAGAAATCGTCGGGCACCTGATGCCAGCAGCAGTAGTCCTTCTGACGCAGGTAGTCGACATACTGCCAATCGCGAGGGAAGCCTGACGGGCAGGTTTTCAGGCGTTCAAGTCCGAACCCCTGTGGCTGATCCCAGCTGGAAACATCGGTGGGCGAAGGAAAACTGGTGGGTGAAGGGTTGCCGAAATATTTCAGGAATTCAGGACTTTCGACGCAACGCAGCCACTCGTCGGTATTACTCATAATCTCGTTGCGACACGCAGTCAGGATGTTCGTGGGCAGCCAGTAGTTACCACAAGCCACCATGCAGTGACCAGGTTCAAGATGCAAATAGTATCCGCCATGCAGCGCCTTCTTGCCATGTGCTGCGATATAGGCGCCGAGGTGGTTTTTATAGGGCGACTTGTCGTTAGAAAAGCGTGTGTCGCGATAGAACCTATACGTGCAGTCCTTCACCGTCAGGCGAATGATCGAGGGGTCGAAGGTGACGATGCGACGGATGGCCTGCTCTACGCCCTGCTCGAAATCTGTCCGAATGGCATCGTACTCTGGTTTATGTTCGAGAAACCACGTGCGGTTGTTGTTCTTTGCCAATTGCCGTAAATACTTCAATATTCGTTTTGCATCCATAAAAAATCGTCGAATTATTTGAATAATTAGAGAAAATGTTCGTATCTTTGCACCACAATATGTCGAAAACAGAAAACTATCAACTGCTTGTAGAGCAGATCCGATCGCTCATTGAGGGCGAGCGTGACGCAGTGGCCGTGATGGCGAACGTAGCGGCTGCCATTCATGAGGCCATGGGCTTCTGGTGGACAGGCTTTTATCGGGTGATGCCCAAGGCGGGCTCTGATGTCAAAGAGCTGGCGCTCGGCCCCTTCCAAGGTCCCGTTGCCTGCATGCACATCCCCTTTGGTAAGGGCGTTTGTGGCACTGCCTGGGAACGTCAGCAGACCATCGTCGTGCCCGATGTCGAGCTCTTCCCTGGTCATATCGCTTGCAGCAGTCTCTCGCGTTCAGAGATCGTGGTGCCCGTCATCGCCGCCTCGGGTGAGGTCGTGGCTGTGCTCGATATCGACAGTCGCGAACTCTCTACCTTCGACGACACCGACAGTCAGTATCTCGAGACCATCTGCTCTTATATCGCTCCCCTACTGGGTTAATTCTTCAACTGGATCTTGGTGCGGGTGCTGCTCTTCTGACCCATCATATCGGTCTCAACGGTCGTTTCCATGGATTTGATCCAGAGATCGTCGCCAAGTTCATAATTGGCATTCTCGGTAACGTCGATCTTAACCAGACCGCTGTTGAGCACCATATCGATGTTATCCTTGATCATGTCAGCCTGTTGGGGAGCAAGTTTCTCAACCTGACTGAGGACATAAGCCTTCAACTCTTCTTTGCTCATATCAGACTTGGCAGACGCAAAAATTTTCTTACCATTGACAAGCCAGGTACGCTTCAAATCGACCATGTTATTATTGTATTTATCCTGCATACCATTGATGATGGTGAGACCGAAAAGAGCCAGGGGATTGGTGTTTCCTGTCAGCGATTTAATGAGGTTCTCCTGTGTCAGAGATCCCGTTACCTGTTCCATGATGGCCTCTTTCGTCAACACCTGAGAAATCTCAGGAGCAGCCTTCAACAACTCGTCGACCATATGCTCGCCTGTGGCAACACTTCTATTCTTAACTTCCTCATAATTAATAATATCCAGCAGTTTGCCATCCTTATCGAGGCGCACCTGAACCTTGGTATCTTTCAGAATTTCCGAACCAAGGGTAAGGAGGCGACTCGCCAGATTTTCATCCTTTGCATCACTCGAGAAATTGGCATTCTCCATCGTCATCTCATAGCCCTGAGAAGTCTCCTTGGTGATGGAGAAAAGTTGGTCACTCGCAATGGTAATCGTCTGATCCATTGTCGTAACGGAAGTCGTATTCGTATACGCTTTTTTCATACCTTTTTTAAGCACAGGTGTCACTTTAATGCTCTGTCCGAAGACGGAAACAGACATCAAGATTACGATACTCAATAAAAAAACTTTCTTCATTTTCATTTGCGGTTTTGGTTTATTTACATATTACGGATGCAAAGATACGAAATTATTTTTGTATTTCGCCTAATTTACACTATCTTTGCAACAGAAATCAATCATTATGGACGACAAGCGCTATCTTCTCAGTCTGATCCGTGAGGGCGAGCACCAGCAGCAGGACTTCAAATACCGTGTGCCGGATGCCTGCAAACTGGCCAAGTCGGTGTCGGCCTTCGCCAATACCGACGGAGGTCGTCTGCTGATAGGTGTTCGCGACGACGGACATCTCTCAGGCGTGCGTTCCGAAGAGGAGATCTTCATGATGCACCAAGCGGCCTACAAATTCTGTAAGCCAGAGCCTAGCATCAAGTTCGACACGTTTCACGTGGATGGACGTACCATCGTAATAGCTACTGTCCCTCCATCCGACAAGCGTCCCGTCTGTGCCCAGGATGACGAAGGCAGGATGAGGGCCTACATCCGCATTGCTGATGAGAATATCGTGGCCTCGCCAGTACATCTGGCTCTCTGGCGGGAATCCCAGAAACCGCAAGGCTCCGTGATCACCTACAATGACGATATCAAAAAACTGCTCAGTGTCATGGAGGGGCGTCAAACCTTAAACCAGATCGTACGTCTCTCAAAACTCCCGCGTCACAAGGTCATCACATATCTGGCCCGTCTCATCCGCTTCGGGACAGCGCGATGGGAATACACAGACCAGCAATTTCTGTTCACCCTGACGTAAACTGCAATAAATGAAGAAGCCCTGGGTCATTTCTGACTCAGGGCTTCGTGAAAGATGGCGGCCTCCTACTCTCCCGCATTGCATTGCAGTACCATCGGCGCAGGCGGGCTTAACTTCTCTGTTCGGAATGGGAA
>JAEEGI010001888.1_pt1 | contig 51929 bp, 45 predicted proteins | sample 8958751 | NCBI WGS metagenome assembly JAEEGI01 (sample SAMN16246545, study PRJNA631951) | gut metagenome | biome: gut microbiome; feature: rumen; material: KS-attached | host: Bos | place: Iran: Karaj | collected 2018-10
CTTCAGGCGGAATCGAAGATGAAGACGAAGGTGTAGTATTCCTTGATTTCGATGATAACGAAGAAGATTTCAGCTCCTCAGAAGATAATACAGAAGAAGCTGTGGCAGAAGATACTGAAGAAGCAGCAGAAGAAACCGAAGAGATAAGCGAAGAAGTTTCCGCTGAAGCAGACGAAGAAGCGGAAGAAGTAAGCGAAGAAACCGCTGAAACAGAAGACGAAGAGTTTGCTTTTGAAGAGGCAGACGAAGAAAAAGAAGAAGTTTCTGAAGAAGCAGCAGAAGAAACCGAAGAAGCAGCTGAAGATATTGCTGATGCAGCAGAAGAAGTTGCAGAAGAAACTGTAGAAGAAACAGCAGCCGAAGGCCTTGGATTTGCCGGCGCAGTAGCAGGCGCAGCAGTTGCCGGAGCAACGGTTGCAGGTGTGGCAGCAGCACTTAGTGATGATGAAGAAGCTGAGGAAACTGAAGCAGAAGAAACAGCAGAAGAATCAGTTGCTGAACCTGAAGCAGAAGAAACAGCAGAAGAATCAGTTGCTGAACCTGAAGCAGAAGCTGAGACAGAAGAAGATTTCTTCACAGAGCCCGAAAGCGAAAAAGAAGAAGACGAAAGAGACTATATCAGTCTTGACGAAAATGTTGCAAACGCTGACGGATCAGGCGTAGAGTACTCGGTACTTAAGAGAGATCCCAAGTATGCGGTTGTTTATGATTCAAATGCCAAGAAACTGTTTGAAGACTATCGCTATGCAGACAGAAACAATGCATACGGTCTTGAAAACATTATTCTTCTTCCCGCACAGTGCAATCCTCTTCCTTTGGAAAGAGATGCAGAAGTTGAAACAAAAACTGTAATCGGTTCACGTACAGCAAGCCCTGTAGAAGTATTACAGCCTTTCTGCTTTTCAAAACTCTTTATCTGGGGAGAGCATATTCCTAACAACACCAAGCCTGAAAAACACACAAATGAGGCGCTGGTGCTCGTAAAGGGAGAAGAAGGACATATTCCTAACCTTGCAAGCAAGGAAGAACTTAAGGAAGAAGTTGAAATCGCAAGAGCAAGATTTAACGGCGCACCCATTGGTATTGACCTTGTTGCCGGAAGAATCGAAGATGATTTGGAAGCATGCGTTTTTGCAAAACTTGATTTCGTAATCTTAAACGATGTTTCTTTAAGAATCCTTCCTTACGCTTTAAGAAGAGCAAGAAATTATCTTAACAGAGTTAATTCAAAACTTGAGATTTTAGTACGTGTTGATGCATTAAAGGATGCAAAGGAACTTGCAAAGATTCTTGCACTCGGTGCAAACTTCGTACTTGTAGAAAAAGGATTTGATATCGATATGGCCAACAGCATGACCGAAGATCTGATGGATATCTGCAGAAGCACGGGACATAACAATGTTCATGATCTTAACTTAAACGACATCTGCACAATCGACATGGACCTTGCAATGTTTACCGATATCAGTCATGTATAATCAAATTGCCAATATATGTGTTTAAGCATATAAAATATTTTTATCAATCCGGAGGTAAAAAGAAATGGATAACAACAATTTAAACGAGACACCTGTTGTAGAAGAAGTACAGGATGTTCAGGAAACAGTAGAGCAGGCTGAGCAGGTTACATACAGCTATGCCGCAGATGCCGAAGAAGCAGTTGCAGAAGGCGGTTCCAAAGGCCTTTCAATCGCAGGTCTTATCATCGGTATCGCATCACTCCTTTGCTGCGCAATTCCCTGCCTTAACTGTGTATTAGGTATTGTAGGCCTTGTTTTAAGCATTATTGCAAAGAAGAAAAAAGCAGGCGGCCCTGCTACAGGCGGTTTAATTACAAGTATTATCGGTATTGTAGGAGCATTTATCGTAATTATTGTCTGGTTTGTAATCATTATCATCAATATCGTAAAAGCTACACAATAATATGAACGAACGCCTTTTTAAAGATGATCTTACCGATACCTGGTTTAAGCTCGGAATAGTGTTCGGTATCCTGACGATTCCGATTACAGTTGCATTCTTTGTACTGGGTGATTATCTTATCGACGGCGGTATGAAATGTGCGGTATACAGCATTATCCACATATACTGTCCGGGATGCGGCGGCACCAGAAGTTTTTACCAAATGGTACACGGTCATATATTACAAAGTATTCTGATGAATCCTTTTGTGCCGTATACATACGCTGTGTATATAGTTTTTATGATAAATACCATACTTGTCAAAGCCACTAAGAAACTTGGATTCCAGGGGTTTCCGGTAACGGTACTGATACTCGTCGGAATCGGTATTTTACTGGGGCAGTGGGTGGTAAGAAACATATTACTTCTGGCATTTCACATCACTTGTTTATAAAAGCAGTCTTCGGACTGCTTTTTTACTTTTATGAGGACTTGATTTTGTTGTATTTAATGTAAAAAAGAGTTAAAATATATAGTGTGTGCTTATGCGCAAAATTCAAAACTGAAAAGGAGTGAAAGACTATGGATTACAGGGAACAGTTTAACTTCTGGCTTGAAGACGATTATTTTGACGAAGAAACAAAAAAAGAATTACTTGCAATCAGAAATGATGACAAGGAAGTAGAAGATAGATTTTACAGAGAACTCGAATTTGGTACAGGCGGTTTAAGAGGTGTTATCGGCGCCGGAACCAACAGAATGAATCTCTACACAGTAAGAAAGGCTACACAGGGTCTTGCAAATTATATCCTTGCACAGGGAACACAGGACAAGGGTATTTCGATTGCGTACGATTCAAGACGTATGTCACCCGAATTTGCGGATGAAGCAGCACTCTGCATGGCAGCTAACGGAATTAAGGCTTATGTATTTGATGCACTTCGCCCCACACCCGAACTTTCATTCTCTGTAAGATACTTGGGATGTACAGCAGGTATTGTAATTACCGCCAGCCACAATCCTCCCGAGTACAACGGATACAAGGTTTACTGGGAAGACGGCGCTCAGGTTACAAGCCCCAGAGACAAAGACATTATTTCATACGTTAAGAACGTTACAGATTATCATACAGTTAAAACAATGGATAAGGCAGAAGCAATTGCAAAAGGCCTTTACATTCAGACAGGCAAAGAAATCGATGACGCCTTCATGGCTGAATTAAAGAAGCAGATTATCCATCCCGAAGTTATCAAAGAGATGGGCAAAGAGTTAACAATTGTTTATACACCTTTCAACGGAACAGGTAATGTGCCTGCAAGAAGAATCTTAAAGGAAATCGGATTTGAGAATGTGGTAGTTGTGCCCGAGCAGGAAATGCCCGATCCCAATTTCACTACTCTTGAATATCCTAACCCTGAAGATCCCAAGGCATTTACTCTTGCTCTTAAGCTTGCAAAAGAGGTTAAGGCAGACGTTGTTCTTGCAACGGACCCCGATGCAGACAGACTCGGTATTTACGCATACGATACAAAATCAGGCGAGTACGTTTCTTTTACGGGCAATATGTCAGGTATGCTTATCGCAGAATATATTTTAAGAGAGCGTACAAAATTAGGTCTTATGCCTGAGAATCCTGCACTTGTTAAGACAATCGTTACAACCAACATGGCTGACGTAATCTGCAAGGCATACAACGTAAAAGAAGTAGAAGTCCTTACAGGATTCAAATATATCGGCGAGCAGATTAAGTGGTTCATCGAAAAAGGTACCAACAATTATGTATTCGGTCTCGAGGAAAGCTACGGATGCCTCGCAGGTACCCATGCAAGAGACAAGGATGCCATCGTAGCGGTTATGTGTCTCTGCGAAGTAGCTGCATACTGCAAGAAGCAGGGCATCACCGTATGGGATATGATGCTTGATATGTACGAGAAGTACGGATATTACAAAGAAGACCTTTATACAATCACCATGAAGGGCAAGGAAGGCAGCGAACAGATCGCAGCCATCATGGAGAACTTAAGAGCCAATCCTCCCAAGGAATTCGGCGCATGGAAAGTACTTGCCATGAGAGATTATACAAAGGATGAAAGAATTGACATCGCTACAGGCGAGAAGAGTTCAACAGGACTTCCTTATTCGAACGTTCTTTACTTTGAACTTTCAGATGATGCATGGTGCTGCGCAAGACCTTCAGGAACAGAACCCAAGATTAAATTCTACATGGGTGTTAAGGGTGAGAGCCTTGAAGATGCTAAGACGAAGGTTGCAGAACTCACAGATGCTTTAAAGAGCAAACTTGCATAATTAACAATTAACTTGAATTTTTTGGAACCGGGAAACAGAAATCCGGTTCAAACGGCGTGGAGGCAGCGGATATGGCCAAGGCAAACGAAATGGTTGGAAAGGCTAACAGATATTTAAGAAGAAACGGAATAGAGAAGACTGCTGTTGCAGTGGCAGACACGGCACTCAGCAAACCTCCTAAAAGTTTCAGATATCAGCTTGCTACAACTGAAGAATTAAAAGCACAGAAAGCGTGGAGCAGCAGATTTTCCTCAAGCATCAAGTTTTCTTTGGTAGTTCCTGCGTTCGAAACGGACATCATGTATTTCGATGAAATGATTGCGAGTGTCCTCGGACAGACATACAACAACTGGGAATTCATCGTGGTCGACGGCTCAAGAAACAGAAGACTTATGGATGAAATCGAAAACATGACCGGAGTGGTCAACGGAGACAGACCCGCAGGACGAGCTTTAAGCGAAGACGATATCAGAAGAATTCACAGATTATCTGCGGATACAGACGTATCCTACGATTACGACGGATGCCTTATCAGATATATCCATCTTACTTCAAACGGTGGAATATCCGCCAACATTAATAAAGGTGTAAAAGTTGCAACAGGCGATTATGTCGGAGTACTCGATCACGACGATCTGCTTACACCCGATGCACTTTACTATATGTCAAAAGCTTTGGTTGCAAACGAATATAAGGCCAAACTTGTTTACTCGGATGAAGATAAGACGGATGCCAAAGGAAAATCATTCTTTGAGCCGAACAGAAAACCCAATTTCAATCTGGATATGTTTCTGACAAACAATTATATCTGTCATCTTGCATTCATAGAGAGAAATCTGATTCAGGAGCTTTTGTTCCGTCCTGAATATGACGGTGCTCAGGATTACGATATCTTTTTAAGAGCTGTAAAGAGCATGGACAATCCCGACGGTCAGGTGCTTCATGTGCCTAAGATTTTATATCACTGGAGATGCCATGCAAATTCAACCGCAGGAAATACCGATGCAAAAGAATATGCATATGAAGCCGGACGTCGTGCAGTGGATGATTTCTGCAAGAGTATGGGCTGGGCTGTTACCGTAAGCCATACACCTCATTTGGGATTTTATCATATTGAATATAAAAACCTTCTTTTCACCACAAGATCGGAACTCGGAATGGTATGCGGACCGATTTACAGATTCGGCAAACTTTCCGGCGGTGCAATGAGAGAAGACGGAACGGTTATGTACCGCGGACTTGCCAAGGGCATGGGCGGATATATGCACAGAGGTTCACTCATTCAGCAGGTTGAGGCCGGAGATGTAAGAAATATGAGAGTAAATCCGGCTCTTGAAAAACTCTATGATGAAATGGTAGAATCGAGACTTGCGAAAAACGCTCCCGATTATGTGGATATAAGTCTTGCTTTCTGTAAGAAGGTAAAAGAACTTGGGTATAAGATTTTATACGATCCCGATCGCAAGCGGGAGTAATTAACCTTTATGAAGTTAAGTGTAGTAATACCCAATTACAATGGAATAATGTATCTGGAAAAATGTCTTGCCGCACTTGATAAACAGGATTACACGGATTACGACATTATAGTTGTGGACGATGCTTCAACTGTTGAAGGGATAGAAGAAACAGTTAAGGCAAACCCGAGAGCGAAGTTTATTAAGCACAGCGAAAACCGCGGATTTGCAGCCAGTGTAAATGACGGAATTAAAGCTTCCGATTCCGAGTACATTTTTCTTCTTAATAATGATGCTTATGTGGACGACGGTTGTTTAAGCACGCTCATAAAAGCAATGGATGAGGAAGGACCGAGCACGTTTTCAATACAGTGCAAAATGCTTTCGGCTTTTAATCATGCGATTATTGACAATGCAGGAGATTTTTACAATATATTCGGATGGGCCAGGACCAGAGGCAAGGATAAGTTAGCCGACAGCCACAACAAACCTACCGAGATATTCTCATCATGTGCCGGTGCAGCCATATACAGAAGAAGTATTTTAAATGAACTTGGACTCTTTGACGAGAACCATATTTCATATTTGGAAGATGTGGATATAGGATTCAGGGCGCGAGTTTACGGATATGTAAACAAGTACGAGCCTGAAGCAAGAGTATTCCATGAAGGCAGTGCCACAAGCGGTTCACGTTACAACGAATACAAGGTAAAACTTGCAGCAAGAAACTCCATTCTGGTCAGATATAAAAACCAGACGGTTTTACAAAAGATTGTAAATTTCCCCGCGCAGGAAGCGGGAATTATAATAAAGCAGCTTTTTTTTATCCGTAAAGGCTTAGGCAAAGTTTACAGAGCCGGCATTAAAGAAGGAAGAAAAGTTAAAAGAAACGAAGCAGAACGAAGCAGAAAAATTGTTTTCGATTCTGCCAAGCGAAAAAGAGCCTTAAAGATAGAGTTTGACATGATAAAGAACATAATTTATTAGGCTTGAAAAAAACAATTTCGTATTGTATCATTATAATTCGAGGGCGTCTGAGTTGATGGACGCAAGTTGCTTATGATTAAGGACAATCAAACATTTTTTAACAGATTGCATGTTGTGCTTGATTTTCTAGTAACGGCTTTAGCATACTTTTTGGCATGGTATGGCAGAATGGTAATTTTCACACCGGTAGACCAGGGTGTCCTGCCGATGAAAACTTACTTTTTTGCCCTGTATTTTATTCTACCGGGTTACCTGGCCATATTTGCTACACTGAACCTTTACAAACCCAAAAGAATGTCTTCCATGATCGGTGAATTCTTTGATGTCGTCAAAGCAAATGTCATCGGTGCGATGATATTCCTGGTAGTACTTTATTTGATCAATCAGCCCAACTTTTCACGTTCGCTGATTATCTTTTTTGCGGTACTAAATGTGGTTTTAATGACTGCATACAGATTTGCGGTCAGAAGGATTCTTTCCCATATAAGGAAAGTCGGACACAATGCCAAACAGGTAGTCATCGTAGGTTACTCAAGAGCCTGCGAGCAGTACATAGACAGAATTCTTGTAAATCCTCAGTGGGGATACAGAATAAGAGGAATTTTGGATGATGAAGTTCCTGCGGGAACTTATTACAAAGGAATACAGGTTCTCGGAAGAATTGATAATCTCGAAGAAATTCTACCTGAGAACAAACTTGACGAAATAGCCATAGCGCTTCCACTTAAGAACTATAAAAGACTTGAGGAAATCGTAGGGAAGTGCGAAAAATCCGGTGTACATACAAAGTTTATTCCGGATTACAATTCCGTTATTCCGTCCAAACCTTACACCGAAGATTTATCGGGACTGCCCGTAATAAATATACGACGCGTTCCGTTAACCAGTACTTTTAACTGGTATTTAAAAAGAGCCATTGATATAATAGGCTCGCTCGTGGCAATCATTCTTTTCTCGCCGGTGATGCTTTTATCGGTTATAGTTATTAAAAGCAGAAAAGACGGCCCTGTGCTTTTTGTTCAGGAAAGAGTCGGACTTCACAATAAAGTCTTTAAGATGTACAAGTTCCGAACAATGATTGAGCAGAAGCCTGAGGAAGAGGAAAAAGAATGGACCACTAAAAACGATCCGAGAGTTACAGGCTTCGGAAAGTTTTTAAGAAGAACCAGTCTCGACGAGACGCCGCAGTTCTTCAATATATTGAAGGGTGATATGTCTCTTATCGGACCGAGACCCGAAAGGCCTCAGTTCGTTGAACAGTTTAAGGAAGAAATCCCCCGTTACATGGTTAAGCATCAGGTAAGACCGGGTCTTACCGGCTGGGCTCAGGTAAACGGATACAGAGGAGATACTTCCATCAGAAAAAGAGTAGAATACGATATCTACTATATTGAAAACTGGTCTATTGGGTTGGATATTCAGATTATTCTTTTGACATTCCTGAAAGGGTTTGTCAACAAAAATGCTTATTAGGAGGCTACTTAGGTAGGATTTGGAGATGTCAGACGGGACAAGAGGAAACGGAAAAAGAAAAAAGAAAAAAGGCGGCAATAAAGTCGTAAGAAACATTATCATTGGTGTTGAAGCTTTAGTGCTTGTAGCGGTAATCGTAATTCTTATTTATGCTTTCAGAGCAACGGACGAGGAAACCGGTGTTCAGAAATATGAATTGAAAGAAGATGAAATTGTTACAAACATTGAAGAAGACGACCCCATTGTAATTGAAATCAAAAAAGGCTATACCACATATGCATTTTTTGGAGTAGATGCACGTAACGGCACGCTTGAAAAGGGTACCAGAACCGATACCATTATTATTTGTTCAATTGATAATGAAACCGGCGAAACAAGACTCTGCAGTATTTACAGAGACACTCTTTTAAATATTGCCGATAAAGGAAAGAACCCTTCATATCAGAAGTGCAATGCCGCATATGCTTACGGCGGCCCTGAAAAAGCGCTCAATATGATTAACCAGAATCTGGATCTTTTCGTTGAACAGTTTATTACCGTAGGTTTCGATGGAGTAATGAATACGATTGATGCTGTAAACGGCGTAGAAATAGATATTCAGTATGATGAAATCAAATATCTGAATGACTATCAGAAATCAATGTATTCGACCGAATCCCAGGCAGTAATTACAGATGATTTTACACCTGTTGAAAATACCGGCCTTCAGACATTAACCGGATATCAGGCACTTGCATACTGCCGTATCCGTTATACTGCGGGCGACGATTACAGAAGAACAGAGAGACAGCGTGATGTATTAACCCAGATAGTAGACAAGGCTAAGAAAATTGATCCCGTAAAGGTTTCAAAGATTTGTACGGATGTATTCCCTTACCTGGCTACAAATATGGATCTGGATAAAGATATTATTCCGAGAGCATCAGAAGTATCAAAATATTCGATAGTTGCTTCTGACGGTTTCCCGTTTGAAGACAAGAGAACCTCGGGTCTTCTCGGAGCTAAAGGATCCTGTGTAATTCCCGTTGACCTGGAAGCGAATGTCATCGAACTGCATGAATTCCTTTATCCCGGTCTGGATTATACTCCTTCGGAAACAGTTAAAAAGATTTCCCAGGATATTAAAAACGAAGCGGCTCAGTACGGAAAGTAAAAAATAAATGCGGTCTCCATAGTAAAATATGGAGACCTTTTTGAAATATATGAGAGATAACCCTATTGTAGACGTCATTATCCCTTCCTATAAGCCTAAAGAATCTTTTATCAAGCTTATAGAGATGCTGGAGAGACAGACGTATCCTATTAACAGAATAATAGTGATGAACACCGAGGAAAGATATTATTCCGAGCTTATGTTCAGTCATCCTCTGGACAAGGTGTACGATAATATTCACGTTACACATATTTCCAAAAGAGAATTCAATCACGGCAGAACAAGAAGAGACGGCGTCTTAAGATCGGAGGCCGATATTTTTGTTATGATGACGGATGATGCGGTGCCCAGAAACGAGGAAATGATCGAAAGGCTCATAAATCCCATTATTACAGGCAAAGCAGCGGCTTCCTATGCCAGACAGGTAGCCAAGAAAACGTCCGGTGAAATAGAAAGATTTACAAGAAATTTCAATTACCCAAGAAAATCGAGGCTCAAAAGCGTATCTGATATAAATGAACTCGGAATCAAGACATATTTCTGTTCAAATGTATGCGCGGCTTATGACCGTGATGTGTATGAAGAACTCGGCGGATTCGAAGAATATGTTATTTTCAACGAGGATATGATTTATGCCGCACATCTCATAAAAGCAGGTTACAAGATAGCGTATACGGCCAGTGCGGAAGTTATTCATTCACATGATTACGGCAATATTGCTCTTTTTAAGAGAAACTTTGATCTCGGTGTATCGCAGGCGGATTATCCCGATGTATTTAAGAACATATCATCCGTCGGCGAAGGAAAGAAGCTTGTATCAAAAACAATCGAGCATCTTAAAAAAAGAAAAAAGGCATATCTTATTCCCAAACTTATCATAAACAGTGCATTTAAGTTTATGGGTTACAGATTAGGTCTTATACATGAGTTTTTACCAAGATTCCTGCTTACGAAGTTTTCGTCACTGCCTGAGTACTGGATAGGCAAGGATGTTTACGAAAACAATAAAAAGATTAATTTCCATGCAGGCTATGGTATCACGGAAACCGAGTATAGGGACGGCAGAATGGTTCACAAGGCTTCAAGCAATACCGACCCATACAGAGAGACCGGCAGAAAATCGACACTCAGGGATGAAATTAAGGTTCGTCCCAAGGATAAGATGATTGACCGTTCACATGCAGTTACAACCAACAGGGAAGTTGCATGGAAGAGTGATAACGAACCTGAAATAAAGACCGAAAAAGAAAAAACCGAAACCGAAGCAAAAGAAGAAACTAAATAAAAAATCTCCGGAGGGAGGGATTATTTATGAGTTCAGAAAATAAGAAAAAGCCCAATAAATTTTTATCTTTTTTATGGATAGTATTTCTGGCGATAGTATTTGGTGTATGTGCAGGTGTAACATATACCGGAATTGCGCTTGTATCCAATAAGCTTGTTATTCCTGCGGTTGTAGGAGAACTTCCTTCGCAGACAACATTTACTCCCGGTCCCACAGACCCGGTAAAGCCGAGTGACAAGGAAAGCGATTTCCATGCCCAGATTGAGGAGAAGAAGGAAGAAGTAATTGAAGAAGTAGAAGATATCGTAATGGCAAACGAGGAATATACGGTAGCCGAAGTTGCTGAAAACTGTATGCCTGCCATTGTATCCATAAATGTAGTCGGAGATTATGATTACAACGGTTACAAATACGAGGGCGAGAGCGCAGGTTCAGGTATTATCGTAGGTCAGTCCGACAATGAACTTCTGATTGCAACCAACTATCACGTAGTTGAAAACAACAAGACGATTTCAATCAATTTCTGTGACGGTTCGGATGCACCCGCAACAGTAAAAGGTAAAAAGGTTTCAATGGACCTTGCGGTTGTTGCTGTCGATCTTTCGGAATTAAGTGATTCCACATTAAGCAGCATCAAAATTGCCATAATCGGTAATTCCGATGAAACCAAGGTAGGCGAGGGCGTTGTAGCAATCGGTAACGCATTAGGATATGGCCAGTCGGTAACAGCAGGTGTTGTAAGTGCGTTAGACAGAGAAATCATTACAGAGTCCGGTGAACCCGGTAACTTCATTCAGACAGATGCTGCAATTAACCCCGGTAACTCCGGCGGTGCACTGCTTAACATGAAAGGCGAGCTCATCGGAATTAACTCCGATAAACTTTTCGGCAGCGCTGTAGAAGGTATGGGATATGCAATCCCCATCAATGAAGCAGAGCCCATTATCCGTGAGCTCATGAACAAACAGCAGCTGATAGAATTACCTGAAGACCAGCAGTCTTACTTTGGTATTTCGGCCGTGGAAATTAATGATATGCTCTATACAAACGAGGGTGCTTTAATTCCTAAGGGCGTGTATATTTCGGAAGTTGTTCCCGGCGGTACTGCCGATATGGCAGGACTTATGCGTGGTGATATTATTACCGAATTTGAAGGTGACTCCATTGTATCGATGGCAGAGTTTAAGAAGTATCTGGCTTCGTATGCAAAGGGAAGCACGGTACATATTACCTACGAAAGATACAACGGTACAGAATACGAAGAATTTACGATTGAAGTAACACTTCAGGGCAAATAAAAGAGACTTATAATTTTAGGAGACAAGATGAGTAACGATTACGAAGATATCTGTTCGGTCTGCCACAGAACCGAAAGCGTGGCGGGGAAAATGCTGAAAATGTCCGATTCTTTATGCATATGTATGGACTGCCTGCAGAAGAGTACCGACATGTTAAACCAGTCCCCGTATAAAGAAATGCTTGGAATGGACCCTGCTACCATGGCAGGAATGTTCCCCGGAATGGGAATGAATCCGATGGATGCACCGACAGGTATACAGGAAAATAAAACTGAAGATATAACAAAGGTTTCAGGCGAAGACGAGCCTGAAAAGAAGGAAGAGAAAAAGGACGACAAGCCCAAAGGACCCTCACAGCCTCACGGAACATTCTTTTTAAATCTCAACGATCTTATGGGTGGAAATATCAATCCCAGAACCAAGATTAAGAAGAGAAATCCCGATGAGAAAAAAGAGCCCATCATCAAGCTTAAAGATATACCTGCGCCTCACAAATTAAAGGCTAAACTTGATGAATATGTAATAGGTCAGGAAGAAGCCAAGAAGATTTTATCCGTGGCTGTTTATAACCATTATAAAAGAGTCGCAACGGATACAATGGATGAGATTGAAATCGAAAAGTCCAACATTCTAATGCTCGGACCCACTGGCTGCGGCAAGACATATATCGTAAAAACACTTGCCAAGCTTCTTGATGTGCCTCTTGCAATCGCAGATGCAACAGCACTTACCGAAGCAGGCTATATCGGCGATGATATCGAAAGCGTTGTAAGTAAGCTTTTGGCAGCAGCGGACAACGATGTTGATAAAGCTGAGTGCGGTATTATCTTTGTCGATGAAATCGACAAGCTTGCAAAGAAGCCCAACACCAATCACCGTGACGTATCCGGTGAATCGGTTCAGCAGGGTATGTTAAAACTTTTAGAGGGCGCTGAGATAGAAGTACCCGTAGGTGCCACCAGCAAGAACGCCATGGTTCCTATGACCACAGTAAATACGAGAAACATTCTCTTTATCTGTGGCGGTGCATTTCCCGATTTGGAGGAAATCATCAAGGCGCGTCTTACAAAGCAGGCCGGCATAGGTTTTAACAGCGAACTTAAAGACAAGTACGACAAAGACAAAAAGCTTCTTCACAAGGTCACAACGGATGATATCAAGAAGTACGGAATGATTCCCGAATTCGTCGGAAGACTTCCCATCATCTGTCCGTTAGACAGTCTTGACGAAGATGCTTTGGTGGATATCCTAAAAGAGCCTAAAAACGCAATCTTAAAGCAGTATCAGAAACTTCTCGAACTCGACGAAGTAAAACTTATTTTTGATGATTCTGCATTAAGAGCCATTGCAAAGAAGGCAATAAAAAAAGACACGGGTGCCAGAGCACTCCGCGCCATCATCGAGGAATTCATGCTCGACATCATGTATGAAATTCCCAAGGATGAAAACATAGGTACCGTAACCATTACCGGAGACTACATCGAAGGCAAGGGCGGCCCTATCGTAGAAATAAGAAAGTGACCAAATGGGGACGGTTCTAAAATGGTAAAAAAGGCCAAAATAGAACCGTCCCCAAATGGTAAAAAAGGCCAAAATAGAACCGTCCCCGTTTGGCTCTTTTTATGTTAACGCCAGATGTGCGTTAGAGTAGTTCTTATCTTCGGTAACATCTTCGCCAAACCATGAAGGAGGGGTGAAGGAATTTGCTTCTTCAACTGTCTCAAATTCGACCTCAGCGAAAACTAAAGGTGCTAGCTCACCTTCAAAAACATCTAACTCTATAGTGTAATTCTCATAAGGAATGAGATATCTTTTTTTCGTAATAATCCGACCGTCTGCTTTAGCAATAAGGTGTTCATAAGACTCTTTATTAAGCGGGAGATTGTATTCTTCCCTCTCTAAAAAGCCTTTTCCCTTGTACGTGAGATAATATGTATCGTCTTCCTTGCGGACTCTTACAACGGGGTTTGTATTAAGGTAACCCTGTTCCAAACACTTAAAAGGATAAGCGCTTAAGTCGGGCATTTCTCTAATTTTGAATTTTCTTTCTATTTCTTTTCCCATAACTGCCTCCGAAATACTGTTTAAATTATAAAAAAACTGGAAAAATCTTGTCAAGAATAGGATAATAGTAACCGATAAATAATATGGTGGAGTATGAAAAAATCGGAGGGGATTTTTTTGGATTATCAGTTATTTGTAAACAATTTGAAAAAGCTTGCGTGCGTCATTTCGATTAAAACCAATCCTGACGGAACTCATTCAGAGCCGTGTATTGAGGCAGCAAACGAATTATATCTTAAGTCTGTAAATGTCAATCCGAAAGACTTTGTTGCGGGTAGTCCTTATTATGAGTACATTTTCCGTGACTATAATTTTGAAGCCATGACTTCAAGATGCATATTTGAAAACAGACTTATTCATTCATATATCAATGCTGAAAGATATAACGCCTGGATGGATATTTTTATGATGCCGTTAGTGTCTGATGATGAGAATATCGGATACAGTTTATTCTCTTATGACATGACTCCGAATGTTGAAGCGGATAAGTTAAGTGATGTAACTGCACAGACTGCCACACAGGTAATCAAAACCAGCGTTAAGCTTCATGAAACGTCTGATTTTAAGGCAGCGATGGAATCGGTTATCGATGATATCAGAATAACCTGCAAAGCCAGCAGATGCTGCGTTCTTTTGACGGATTTTAAAAACAGAACGGCTTCTGTTCTCGCTCACAGTATATTGGAGGGTGAAGATACAAGAAGAATGGAAGATTATCTTGATGATAATTTCTTCAAAATCATCGAATCCTGGGAAGATCTGATTGCCGGCAGCAACTGCTATATTATCCATGACGAAGAGCAACTCGAAGAATTAAAAAAGAAGAACGAAGCATGGTATAATTCGCTTAAGATAGCGCATGTTACCAATCTCGCCCTTTATCCGTTAAGAGCAAACAATGAAACCATAGGATATATCTGGGCTACCAATTTTGATGCATCCAATACACTCAATATAAAGCAGATTCTCGAGATAACAACATTTCTTTTAGCAGCGGAAATTAACAATTATCTCCTTTACGAAAGAATGAAAGAACAGAGTGTAACGGATTCGCTGACAAATGTTTTAAACCGTAATGCGATGAACAACAGAATCACAGATATCGTAAACGGCGAATACATTATTAAAAATCCTTACGGCGTTGCCTTTATGGATCTAAACGGCCTTAAAGCAACCAATGACCGTGAAGGCCATCTGGTGGGCGACCAGTTATTAAGAGATGCGGCAGCAATCCTAAAAGAAAATTTCATAGACGCGGATATTTACAGAGTCGGCGGTGACGAATTCCTTATCTTTGTGGAAAACAAAAAAGAAGAAGAGTTCAACGCGCTTGTCGATAATATAAGAAAACTGTCCGAGGAATCCGACCGTATTAAATTTGCGGTAGGAACCTGCTTTGTGGAAGCTTCGCACGAGGTAAGGGAAGCTTTGCATATAGCGGACGAAAACATGTATAAGGAAAAAGAAAAGTTCTATGAGAGCCATCCTGAATTTAACAGAAGAGCTGCGGATTCAGAGAGAAATCCTATGGAACATTCCGAATACAGAAGAAGAATAACCGACTGATAAAAAACGGCATGCGACTGCATGTCGTTTTTGAGTAATTCTTTTTGAAAGACGGTTTTTATGGTATAATAAATTTTTGTAGGGCGTTAAATAAACCCGGAGGTGAATATGACTCAGGTAATCGATTTTCTTGAGAGTTTTAACTCAGTAACCGTTATCATCAGACTTCTTTTGGCAGGCTTCCTCGGAGGATGTATAGGCCTTGAAAGAGAAAAATACAAAAGACCTGCAGGCTTCAGAACGCATATACTGGTATGCCTTGGCGCCAGCATGACTTCACTGATTGCCCAGTACATTGTTATAAACCTGGAATTAAGTTCCGACGCTGCCAGAATTCCCGCGCAGGTTATATCGGGCTTAGGTTTCTTGGGTGTCGGAACAATTCTTACCAAAGGAAGAGATCATATCGTAGGACTTACCACTGCAGCAGGTATCTGGGCGGTAGGTACAATCGGTATCGCAACAGGCTTCGGATTTTATGTAGGCGCATGCACATGTACCGTTATAGTGCTTATAGCTACTTCGGTTTTATATACGCTTGAAAACGATAAAAGAGAGCGCAGAAAAAATGTTGAGATATACATTGAATTAAGAGACGAAAACAAAGTCAATTCTTTCTTAAAGATTCTTGAAAAAGATTTTAAGGCTAAGAATTTTATGGTTGTTGCATCAAGAAGCGGACGTATGGATCATATCGGAATCGAAGCTATTTTCCCGATTACCAACGGAGATGGCGGATACGATCTTTTAGACGATCTGGTAGCACTTGATGATGTTATATATGCGATTGAAAGCGCACCCAAAAAACTTTCGTAAAGACGGATAAAAGAAATGAGCATAACCGAGAAATTTGATAACAAATCCGTACTCATCTGGGGCTACGGTATAGAAGGCAAATCCACAGAAGGTTTTCTTAAGAAATACTGCAAACCTTCAAAGATAGAAATATTCGAAGGCAAACCCGAAGAATTAAACGAAGAAGGATACGATTTTATCATAAAAAGTCCCGGCATTCCCGGAGACTATCCCGATGAAAAATATACTTCACAGACGGAACTGTTCTTAGAAGAATTCAGAGACCGTACGATAGGCATTACCGGTACGAAGGGCAAGAGCACCACTACCAGTATGCTTTATCATGTCCTGACAAATCTTATTTCAAACAGAGTTGTTCTGGTAGGAAATATCGGTATTCCCTGCCTGGATTATTATGAGGAAATGGCTTCCGATTCACAGGCAATCGCGGTAATGGAGATGAGCTGTCATCAGCTTAACAACGTGCGCGTATCGCCTCACTTTGCGGTATTTTTAAATCTCTACGAAGAGCATCTCGACTATTACAAAACATTCGAAAAATATGCTCTTGCGAAAATGAATATCGGCAAATACCAGGTTCCCGGGGATAAGATATTTGTAGGCGAAAGCGTTCCCAGACTTAATATGCGCGGGCTCGAATACAGAATTCCCGAATTCGACGAAAGAAGATATGATTTAATAATTCTCGGCCAGCACAATCAGTGGAATGCAGAATTTGTAAAAAAGGTGTGTGTCAGCGGACTTAAATTAAACGAAGACGATACAATTTCCGAAATAGAGAAATTCGAAGGACTTCCTCACAGACTCGAGTTTATCGGAAATGTGGACGGCATCGATTATTACGATGATTCAATTTCAACAATCCCTCTTGCAACAATCAATGCCTGCAAGAGCATTCCTAACATTAAGATAGCTATTATCGGCGGAATGGACAGAGGCATAGGCTATGAGGAACTTATAAAGTTCATAAAAGAAGCAAGAGACATCATTTTCCTCTGTGCATATGCAACGGGCGAGAGAATCTACGAAGAGGCTGAAAGACCTTTTAACTGCAAAAAGGTAAAAGACATAGACGAAGCTCTGGAAGTGGTATTAAAATATGCAGAGGCAGGAGACGCTGTGGTTCTTTCACCTGCGGCAGCAAGCTACGGATATTTTAAAAACTTCGCTGAAAGAGGCGAATATTTTAAGAAAAAGATATTTGAAGGAAGACAATAATGTTACCCGAAGACCCTATAATGTTATTAAGTGTAATAAACATGAAACTTCGTGATCAGTATGCAAGCCTTGATGATTTGGCTGACGGACTTGACGTTAGCGCAGAAGAGATAAAGAAGAAACTTGAGGCAGCAGGATTTAAATATGATTCTGCGAAGAACCAGTTTAAATAAAATGGATATTTTTGAATTTGCCAAAGAACAGAATCTTAAAAAAGAAGCGCCCCTTGCAGGTAAGATGCGTCCGAGAACCATCGATGAGGTTGTAGGTCAGGAAGATATTTTAGGCGAGGGCAAAATGCTTCGAAGAGCGATAGAAGCAGACCGTATAGGTTCGCTTATTTTTTACGGTCCTCCTGGATGCGGTAAGACCACGCTTGCGAAAGTTATTGCCAATACAACACAGGCCGAGTTTAAGCAGCTTAACGCAACCATATCGGGCAAGAAAGATATGGAAGAGGTAGTTGAAGGGGCTAAAAAAGAACTTGCGTTTACGGGGCGAAAAACGATTCTTTTTATCGATGAGATACACAGATTCAACAAAGCCCAGCAGGATTTCCTTCTGCCTTACGTTGAAGACGGTACGATTACATTAATCGGTGCGACTACGGAGAATCCTTTCTTTGAGGTTAATAAGGCGTTAGTTTCGAGATCTAATATTTTCAGACTCTCTCCTTTGTCAAAGGAGAATATAAAATCGCTTATTTTAACGGCGATTACCGACTCCGAGAGAGGCCTTGGCGCAATGAATGCAGTGATAGATGATGAGGCCGTGGAGTTTCTGGCAGATGTGGCCGACGGAGATGCGAGAGTGGCCTTAAACGGCATTGAACTGGCTGTTATGACCACGCCGAGAGGCGAAGACGGCAAGATTCACATCACGCTTGACGTGGCAGGCGAATGTGTTCAGAAAAGAACTCTTAAATATGATAAAGACGGAGACAATCATTACGATACAATTTCCGCGTTTATAAAAAGTATGCGAGGCTCAGATCCCGATGCCGCAGAGTATTACTTAGTCAGAATGCTTGAGGCGGGCGAGAGCGTTACATTTATTGCAAGACGTATGATGATTTTTGCTTCCGAAGATGTCGGAAACGCAGACCCTATGGGACTGGTTGTTGCAACCAATGCTTCCCTTGCGGTTGAAAGAGTCGGCCTTCCCGAAGCTGAACTTATTCTTTCTCACGCGGCAATTTATCTTGCATGTGCGCCTAAATCAAATTCCTGCACGGTAGCTTTGGAAGAAGCACACAAAGTCGTGGCAGAGACAGGCAACCAGCCGATACCTCCGCATTTAAGAGATGCACATTATCCGGGCGCAGCAGAGTTCGGACACGGTGTTGAGTATAAGTATCCTCATCTGTATGAGAACCACTACGTGAAGGAACAGTATCTGCCGTACGAATTAAAGGACTTAAGCTTTTATAAGCCCGGAGATCTCGGATACGAAACTAAGATAAAAGAACATTTTAAGAAAATAAAAGGCAACAAAAAACCAGAATAAAAAATAAACCGGTCTGAATTTCAGACCGGTTCTTTTATGAGCAATTTTTAAAACAGTGAATCAAAGTCAAATGAAGAATAGTAGTCGAATAAATCGTCGTAATACTCTTCGTAATTATCCTTTGTAAGCTCACCCTCGCCTTCGTAGAGCCAGTTAAGAATCATATCCGAAGCATCCTGGCTGTGGTGGGCCAAATCTTTATAATAATCAGGATTTTCAATCAGTTCATGTTTCATATAGAAAGAGAAAACATGAATGTTCTTATGCTCAAGTAAGAGTGAGGTGATATATTTCTCAGCCTCAATCTGTTTGTTTAACACACCTGTTTGTTTGAAATAATCAAGATAATAAACACTGTAAGGCGTATAGTAAATATAAAACTCTGTATCGGGATAATCATCCGCGATTGAGGTTACATTCTGTGTGATGTTTTCATAAATGGTTTTCTTTTCGGCTTCGGTTAATTCTTTCTGAACTTCCGCAACCTCGACTTCATCTCTGTTGTAATGATTAAGCACAGCTTCTTTTCCGTATTTAAAATCGTTACTCCAGTTTGAATATGTATCAAATGACGAAGGAGTGGCAGCAGCGCCTCTCTGAATTAAGATAAGACCGGAATCGATAATAGCGTTTTTGCTGAAGATATATTTTACGTCGTTTAAATAATTGTTGTCGTAAAGGTATGTAGGATATGAATCCTCTTCGTAATCCCTCGCATCTTTTTCATCGAAAAATCTGATGCAGTCAAGGCCGCGGACAACCATTTTTATATTTGAATTGTGAGAAAGCGCAACTCTTTCAAGGTCACCTACTTCACGGAAACTTCCGCCCGAGAAAGGAACCTTGATTCCTTTTGTGCCAAAGAGTGAATCCATTACTGAAGGCCTCATGGTTTCGGTCATCGAACTGCCGACAATCATTGCGTTATAATCAAAGTTCTTTACGATGCCGTCATTAAGATATCTCTGCTCTTTTAAGATATAGTTTTTGCCTGCAATCGGAGCATGATAATGGAAATACGGATCAACGTAAATAACCAGTGCTCCTAAAAGAAGCACAGTTACTAAAAATACCGATATGAAGATTATGAAAAAGTTTCTGCCTTTTTTCATTTTCAAATCTCCTAAAAGTTAAAGTAAAGGAACGTACTCACGCCGCTTAACGATAAGAAACTCCATATAAAGAAGAGGATTGTAAAGATGAGAGTAAGTGCATTCGGCTTAAATTTCTCAAACATCTTTTTGGAGTTAAAAGGTATAAACGCAATTGCGGTCGATACAAGCATAAAGCCAATAGGGATAATATTAGGAAGTTTTTCCTCGATATCCGCAAAGGCCAAAAGCTGCACGAGTTCCGGAGTACGGAAAGCATTTAATATAATCGGATCAATGGGCGCAAATTTAAAGGAGAAAGCGGTTTTTAAAATATCAAGTGCAACGGGAATGCTTTCAGCCCTGAAGAATACCCATGTAATGTTTACAAATATAAAAGTAATGATAAGCCCTATAGGTTTGATATGGATCTTATCCTGCTTTTTAAAGAGTCTTGTAATAATACTGAAGATACCGTGTAATACGCCCCAGAGGATGAATGTCCAGCCTGCGCCGTGCCAGAAACCGCTTAAAAGAAATACGATAAAGATATTTAAGCATGTGCGGGCAAGGCCTTTTCTGTTACCGCCTAAAGGAATGTAGACATACTTTGTGAAAAAGCGTGTTAAAGTCATATGCCATCTGTCCCAGAATTCGGTAATCGAAGTCGAAAGATAGGGCGAATTAAAGTTAAACGGAATGTCTATGTTAAACATCTTTCCAAGGCCCACAGCCATATCGCAGTAGCCTGAGAAGTCGAAATAAATCTGAAGTGTGTATGCAAGAATTACTATCCATGCGGAGCCTGAATTAAGTCTTTCGGGAGCAACATATCCGTAATTGACAACAGCTCCTAAAACATCCGCAATAAGCACCTTTTTGGATAAACCTATTGTAAAGAGGAATATACCTTTTACGAGGTTGTCGAAATTAAACTTCTTTTTGGATTCGTCGGTAAACTGAGTGATGAGTTCGTCGTGGGTTACGATGGGGCCTGCAATTAACTGCGGGAAGAATGCCACGAATGAAGCATAGTATATGAACTTGTATTTGCCCACATTGCCCTTGTAAGCATCGACGATAAAGGAAATCTGCTGGAAGGTGAAGAAGCTTATACCAAGCGGCAGAACGATTCTAAGAAGCGGAATATTGCTCTTAAATACCTGGTTGACTGTTGTAAGGAAGAAGTCTGTATATTTAAAGAAACCGAGGATTCCGAGGTTTACCGCAACGCCTAAGATCATCAGAGCCTTGGCGCTTTTGTTTTTATCGCGAAGTTTCCCTATAGAAATATATATTCCGTAATTAATCAGTATGCTGGCTATTATTATAAGGAGATAACGGTAATTGAAGTATCCGTAAAACCAGAGCGACATTCCAAATAGCACGCACTGCGCCGGAATGTAGCGCTTAAAAGAGTTTAAAAGAAAGTATCCCCAAAGGCACAAAGGAATAAATATTAGTATGAAAATATATGAGTTAAAAAGCATTGCGCCCTCCGAAAATACAACGGCCGAGCCTTAAAAAGCCCTGCAACAATAATATTTTAAAAAAGTTACAAATAAAAAGCAATATAGGGCTTGAAAGAAAATCTCAAATATTATAGAATATGTCTAATATTTTTATTTTTGAGACAGAAAAGTGACTAGTGGGCACTCAGTTTGCACGAGGTAAAAAATGAGCGAAACCATGAAAGAACTGCTTATTAAGCAGCGTGACAATGTTTTAAATAAAGTGTTGGGGTACACATTTTTGGTTGTGGCAGTCCTTGCGCTGCCGGCGGCGATTTTGGTGAGCCCCTTTTTTATTATCGCTATCGTGGGCGGCGGACTTGCTTCTTTCTTCGTTTATTTTAGGAGAATGTCCGTAGAATACGAGTACACATATATTGACAAAGAGATAAGAATCGACAGAATTTACAATACCAACTCAAGAAAACAGGTTGATACGATTGATTTAAATAAAATGGAAATCTTAGCCGTAAAGGGCAGTGATGCTTTAAGAGGCTATGCCAACAGACAGGCTGCGGTTTCCGATTACAGCGCAGGAGAAGATACTGACGAAACCAGGGTTTACGAACTCTGGTACAACGGCAAAAGAAAAATTCTCGTTTCGTTAAACGATGATTTTATGGCGCCCATCGTCAGATTTTATCCTCAGAAGGTCAAAAAATCGTAATATGCTAAAACATAAATATATATAAATAAGGAGGATTTGTAATGGGTACAATAGTCAAGGAAGGAATTACTTTTGATGATGTCTTACTGATTCCCGGTTATTCACAGGTTATACCTAACCAGGTGGATATTTCCACGTATCTTACCAAGACCATCAAACTGAACATTCCCATGATGAGTGCGGGAATGGATACCGTTACCGAAAGCCGTATGGCAATTGCAATGGCACGTCAGGGCGGTATAGGTATTATTCACAAGAACATGTCTATTGAAGAACAGGCTGAAGAAGTCGACAAGGTAAAAAGATCCGAGAACGGAGTTATTACCGATCCGTTTTCACTTTCACCCGAGCATACACTCGCTGATGCGGATGCTTTGATGAGCAAATTTAAAATTTCAGGCGTACCCATTACGGAAAATAAAAAATTAGTCGGTATCATCACAAACCGTGACCTTAAGTTTGAAACCGACATGACCAAGAAAATCAAAGAGTCCATGACCAGCGAAGGCCTTGTAACAGCCAAGGAAGGCATTACTCTTGATGAAGCCAAGAATATTCTTGCCAAGGCTCGTAAAGAGAAACTTCCGATTGTAGATGACAATTACAATCTTGTCGGACTCATTACCATAAAAGATATAGAAAAGACAATTAAATATCCTTTATCCGCGAAAGACGAACAGGGAAGACTTCTCTGCGGCGCAGGTGTAGGAATCACAGCCAATGTTCTTGACAGAGTAAAAGAACTTGTAAGCGCTAAAGTAGACGTTGTAGTACTTGATTCCGCTCACGGACATTCAGAAAACGTTCTTAAGTGCTTAAGAATGATAAAAGAGAACTATCCCGATCTTCAGGTTATTGCAGGTAACGTAGCAACAGGCGAAGCATGCAAGGCATTAATCGAATCCGGCGCAGACTGCGTTAAGGTTGGTATCGGACCCGGATCCATCTGTACAACACGTGTCGTATCAGGTATCGGTGTTCCTCAGATTACAGCCATTATGGACTGCTACGATGTTGCCAAGACATATGGAATACCCATTATCGCAGACGGCGGTATCAAGTATTCGGGCGATATGACCAAGGCTATTGCAGCAGGCGCTAACGTATGTATGATGGGTTCAATGTTTGCAGGCTGTGACGAAGCTCCCGGCGAATATGAAATCTTCCAGGGAAGAAAGTTCAAGGTTTACAGAGGCATGGGTTCCATCGCAGCTATGGAAAACGGTTCAAAAGACAGATACTTCCAGACCGATGCCAAGAAGCTTGTTCCTGAAGGCGTTGAAGGAAGAGTAGCATACAAGGGCAGACTCGAAGATACCGTATTCCAGCTTATCGGCGGTTTAAGAAGCGGTATGGGTTACTGCGGTACAGCTTCCATTGAGGAACTTAAGACAAACGGAAAATTCGTTAAGATTTCCGCAGCATCTTTAAAAGAAAGTCATCCTCACGATATTCATATCACCAAGGAAGCACCGAACTATTCATCCGGAATGTAAGTTAAAAGTTTTTATCATAAAAGAAGGGCGCGGGAGAAATACCTCCCGCGCCTATTGTTGGCAATAAGAGTATTTTTTAAATGAACGAATTTGCAGTTTTAATTGTAAACAGCATATTGTTAGGCATCGGGCTTGCGATGGATGCTTTCTCGGTATCGATTGCAAACGGACTAAACGAGCCTAAAATGAAAGCGGGCAAATCACTTTCGATTGCCGGAACATTTGCTTTCTTTCAGGCTGCAATGCCTTTGATAGGGTGGCTCTGCGTTCACACGATCATTAAATATTTTAAGATATTTGAAAAATTCATTCCCTGGATTGCACTGATTCTTTTAGGATTTATCGGTATTAAAATGATTGTCGAAGCCGTTAAAAACAAAGACAAAGAAGAGGCCACAGGAGTACTTACGGTAAGACTTTTAATCGTTCAGGGAATTGCAACTTCGATAGATGCGCTCTCAGCAGGTTTTACGATTGCAGAGTACGGAATTCTTTCGGCTCTTTTATGCGCAGGAATCATTTCTGCCGTAACTTTTGTGATAAGCATGGCGGGAATTTTCATCGGCAGGAAAGTCGGAGACAGATTATCAACCAAGGCACAGATACTCGGCGGAATAATTCTTATCGGAATAGGACTGGAAATATTTATATCAGGTATGATAAAATAGTCGGGCACGGCTTAAAACATTAACTTTGAATTTTACTATAGATTATTAAGGAAGAATGGAATTAAAAACTAGGATAGATAAAGATTTATTTAAGAAAACATGCCTCCTTGCGATTCCCATTATGATCCAGAACGGAATCGGTAATGCGGTCGGACTTGTCGACAACTTAATGGTCGGAAGTCTTGGCACGGAAGCAATAGTTGCTGTCTCGATAGCGGGACAGCTTATGTTTGTTTTCTGGCTCGCACTTTTCGGAGCGCTTTCGGGGCCGGGAATTTACGGAGCACAGTATTACGGCAACGGAGATATTAAAGGCGTACAGGACGTATTCAGATTGAAATTCTGGATGGCGATCATCTGCGGCCTTTTGGGAATAGTAATATTCTTTAATTTCGATAATTTCCTGCTTGGTCTTTACATGAAAGGCCAGTCTGAAGAAATCGATGCTGCATTAACGCTTTCTCACGCAAAAGATTATTTAAAAATAATGCTCATGGGCATTCCTTTTATCGTGCTTACACAGGTTTATGCAACGAGTTTAAGGGAGACCGACGAGAGCTTCAAACCTATGGTTGCGGGTATTATATCCGTGGCTGTGGATGTTGTGTTTAACTATTTACTTATCTTTGGTAAGTTCGGATTTCCGAAGCTCGGCGTGGCAGGTGCTGCGTATGCAACCGTTCTTGCGAGAGTGGCAGAGTTTGCAGTACTGGTTGTCTGGGCGCATTTACGAAGCAAAAAACATATATTCTTAAAGGGACTATATAAAACACTTTTCATACAGAATACGGCGATGATAAAGCCGATTTTAAGAAAAAGCGTACCCATCATGTTAAACGAATTTCTCTGGGCGGGCGCTATTGCTTTTATGACCACCTGCTACTCGAGAAGAGGTCTTGACGTGCTTGCGGGAATGAATATTTCCAACGCCATCTGTAACCTCCTTAATGTAGTATTCATTGCTCTCGGTAATGCGGTAGGTATTGTTATCGGACAGATGCTCGGTGCGGGAGAATTCAAAAAAGCCAAGGACTCATCCGTTACGCTCATGTGGTTTACGGCGATTGCTTGTCTTGCATTAACCGCTGCACTTATCGGACTTTCAGGATGGTTTCCGACTCTTTACGATACAACCGAATCGTCCAAGAAAATGGCGACGATGTTTATTATCATAAATGCATCGTTCTTCCCTTTGCAGGGATTCTTAAATTCGATGTATTTTACGCTTCGTTCGGGCGGAAAGACCGTAATTACCTTTATATTCGATTCGGTATTTTCATGGACCGTCTGTGCAAGCGCAGCATTTCTTTTATCGCATTATACCAATATGCATATCTACGGAATCTTCATAACTGTACAGGCGCTTGATTTTATCAAGGTTATTGTGGGTTATATAATGATTAAAAAAGGAATATGGATTTCAAATCTTGTGGCAGCACAGGAAAATGAATAAATGAGATAATTACTTAAAAAAGGAGACTTGAAATGAGCTGGTTTATTTTTGCATTAATTGCAACAATCGGCTGGGGATGCGCCGATCTGTTTTATAAAATGGGAACTGATGAAACAGATAAACATTCCCATTTGAAAATTGCAGTATGGGTAGGTCTGGTAATGGGTGTTGTTGCACTTATCCTGCTTCCGTTTTCAGAGAGCGGATTTAATGTTAAGAGCCTTATAGTAAACGCCGTTAAGTACACACCCGCATCGCTTGCATACATTATCTCAATGGTAGTGGGATATGCGGGATTAAGATATCTTGAAGTATCGATTATTTCTCCGATTCAGAATGCATCAGGTGCATTTTCAATGATTGCAATGATGATATTCTTCCTTATAACCGGAACCATTAACGACGATCTCGGAGACTTTTCAATATTAAACATTATCGGTACAGTTATCATTATTGCCGGCGTAGTAGCGCTTGCAATCGTTGAAAACAGACTTTCCAGAAAAGAAGCAAACGAAGTTGCTGCGTCCGACGATGAAAAGAAAAAGAACAGAAAATATCAGTTCGGAGCGCTTGCTTTACTTTTCCCGATTATTTACTGTCTGTTTGATACAATAGGAACCGCTGCAGACGGAATCATTCTTGATGAAGAGACAGGCTTGGGACTCGGAGAAATTGACGTACTTATTCTTTACGGACTTACATTCCTTCTTGCAGGTATCGTTTGTTATATCTTTATGCTTATCAAAACCAAAAAGGCATACAATCCTTTCGCATTAAAGGAACTTCGAACCAAGGGTTCTGCTGCATGCTTTGAGGAATTCGGACAGATCTTTTATGTATTTGCAATGGCATCAAAGCCTATGCTGGCTGCTCCGATGATTGCATCATACTGTATCGTATCCGTAATTCTTTCAAGAATCTTCTTAAAAGAGAAGCTTAAAGCCAGCCAGTACGCTTGCGTTATCGCAGTTATCGTAGGTATTGTTATCCTTGGTATCAATGAAGGCCTTGGAGAGATGGAATAAGCGTAAAAGCCTTGAGTTAAAACAAATACACTAAAAGTTAAATCACAATTTAATTTTAATTTGAACAAAAAGAGACGGAAAATGACCGAAATGAAGTGGAAATCACGGAAATGCCGGTCATTTTTTGATTTTTAAAAAAGTTTGTCCATCCGCTTATATATTATATTTTATAGTTAAAATCTACTTTAAAATATGTTATAATTTTGATGTATGCGGGAGGTTTTAAAATGTTCAATATTCATGACGAAAAAAGGGATGCCCTCATGTTAAACAAATCCTTTGGGAAAAAGGGATATGACTGGTGGTGGCATTCACTTACCGCAGTAGATGCGGCAACAGGCGAAGAGAAAGCATTTTTTATTGAGTTTTTTGTAATCAATCCAAAGTACGGGAAGAAATATCCCGTGTTCGGTCAGACTCAGGGCGGGGGAAGCAAAAACGAGAAACCCTCCTATGTCATGATCAAGGCCGGCTGCTGGGGCGAAGAGCATGTTCAGCTTCACAGATTCTACGGCGTCAAAAAGGTCATTATCAGACCCGGAACTCCTTTTATAATCAAAGCGGGCAACTGCTTTTTAAGTGAAAACGAGACTTGTGGTATCGTAAAGGTATCCAAGGGCGGTGCCGCACGCCATCCCGAATGGATGTGTGATGCAGGCGAAATCGAATGGAAGATTAAAATCGAAAAACAGATTTCATACAATGTCGGTTACGGTGCAGGAAAGATAATGCGTGAACTTCAGGCATTTGATATGTACTGGCACGCCGAAGGCATGAAGACAAAATACAGCGGAACCATTAAGTTTAACGGCAGGGAATACAATGTTATTCCCGATAAATGTTACGGATATGCCGACAAGAACTGGGGCAGGGATTTCACATCACCCTGGTTATGGCTTTCCTCAAACAATCTATACTCAAGAGTCAAAAAACAGACGCTCACGAACAGTGTTTTTGACGTAGGCGGTGGAAGACCGAGAGTATTCGGAATTGCTTTGGACGGCAAACTTTTAGGAGGTCTTTTCTACGAAGGCAGGGAATACGATTACAATTTCTCAAAGCCCTGGACTTTGGCGAGACAGAGATTTACCTGCAACGAAACAATGGATAAGGTTATCTGGAAGGTATGGTTGGAGAATAAAAAGAGCCTTCTGCAGATAAACGTTGTATGTCCGAAGAAAGAAATGCTTTTTGTTAATTACGTTGCGCCCGACGGAACGAAAAAGCATAACAGACTCTGGAACGGCGGTACCGGCAAAGCAATACTTAAACTCTATGAGAAAAAGAGGGAGGGTCTTGAACTTATCGACGTAATCGAAGCCAAAAACGTAGGCTGCGAATACGGAGAATACACTAATCTGTAAAGAAAATCAAAGGAAGATTTTTATATATTAAGGGAGGTTACATATGGGCAAAACTGTTAATGACGTCATTAACATGATCAAAGAGAACGGAATCGATATGGTCGATTTTAAGATGGTGGATATCAACGGAAATTACCGCCACGTTACCATTCCGGCTTCGGGCTTTGATGAGAGTATTATGAAAAACGGAATCGGATTTGACGCATCCAACTATGGTTATGCAGTGGTAGAAAAATCCGACATGGTCTTTATCCCGGATCCGGACACGGCATTCATCGATCCTTTCTGTGATATTCCGACCATTTCAATGACGGGTAACGCAATGATAATCGATTACCCCAACAACAGACCGCTTAAGCAGTATCCGAGAAACATCATCAATTCGGCAATCGAGTATTTAAAGAGTACCGGTATAGCCGATACAATGAAGATTCTTCCCGAATTTGAATTTTATCTTTTTGACGAAGTCACATGGGAAGTATCACACAATGCGGTTTCTTATGAAATCGACATGGCACAGGCACCCTGGAACGGCGCTTACGAAGGCCAGGGAAATGTCATCAGGGAACAGAAGGCATATCATATCGCAAAGCCTCAGGACACAAGCTTTGAAGCAAGAAGCGAAATGGTGCTTGAGATTGAAAAAGCAGGAATACCTGTTAAATATCATCATCCCGAAGTAGGTGCCGCAGGACAGTTTGAAATTGAACCCAAGCTCGGCGAACTTTCCAAGATGGCCGATGCAACGGTTTTAATTAAATACATCATCAGAAACGTGGCTGCAAGATACGGCCTTTCCGCAACATTTATGCCCAAGCCCGTATACGGCGAGGCAGGAAGCGGAATGCATGTTCACATGCTTCTTTTAAAAGGCGGCGAGCCTGTATTTTCCGATGACAACGGCTATTCGCACTTAAGCGAAACGGCTCATTATTTTATGGGCGGTATTTTAAAACATATCGCTTCTTTATGCGCAATCACAAATCCTTCGACTAATTCTTTTAAGAGACTTACACCCGGATTTGAAGCACCCGTAACTGTAGGATATGCAACAAGTAACAGAAGCGCGGTTATAAGAATTCCCGCTTATGCAAAGGCTCCGGAATTAAGAAGATTTGAATTAAGAAACCCCGATGCGACATGCAATCCTTATTTTGCATACGCAGCTATTCTTATGGCAGGTATCGACGGAGTATTAAACAAGATTGATCCTCACGCAAACGGATGGGGTCCTTATGATTGCAATCTTTTCAATCTTCCCGAGGAAGAAAAGGCAAAACTCACGGGTCTTCCCAAATCTTTGGACGAAGCACTTGATGCTCTCGCAAAAGACAATGATTATCTTAAGGCCGGCGATGTATTCCCCGCTGAACTTATTGATAATTTCATAAAGGTTAAAAAGGCTGAATGTGCAGGCATCAACAAGATACCTCATCCTGCAGAATTTGACCTTTATTACAATGTTTAGTAGTTAACGTACAAATGTGTTTTGTATTGAGGTTTTGCAATGATAGGAAAGAAAAAAATTATCGGTTTGTGCATATCGGCAGTTCATACGGGATATAAGTCCGATTTTGTCAAAATGCTTAACGAGGAAATAGTCAGGGAAAATTTCAAACTGATTGTTTTTAACAGTCTTTTAAGTGTTTACGACGGCAGTATTTATGATTCGGGAGCATCCAGCGTTTACAATATCATTAACTATGATATTTTAGACTGTCTGATTATTTTCGACAGAGGACTTGCCAACAAGCAGAGCGGCTTGGAACTTATTTCCAAGGCTAAGGAAAAGAATGTTCCGGTGATTTTAATCAATTCCGAAAACGAGGGATGTTTCTGCGTTTCGGACGATTACAAAACCTCTTACAAAAATCTTATAAGACACGTAATCAGGGACCACGGCGCAAAAGATACGTTCTTTATGGGCGGATACAGATGGGACCCTGATACGCTTGACAGACTTGCATGCTACAAGAAAGCTCTCGGCGATGAAAACATCAACTTTGACGACAGTATGGTCGGATACGGAGAGTTTAAAGATACTACCGCATGCGAGGAAATCGACAGAATTATCCGTGACAGAAAGAAGCCGCCAGAAGCGATTTTCTGCGCTAACGACATTATGGCTATTGCTGTCTGCACGAAACTTAAAAAGATCGGATACAAGGTTCCCGAAGATGTTATAGTTACCGGTTATGACGGTATTGAAGAAGGTAAATATTTCATTCCCAATATCACTACGGTCAGACGAAATATCGAGGGTGAAGCTTTAGCCTGTGCAAATATTCTTCGCGAAATTTTCAGCGGTAAGGCAGAAAAAAGAATCGTAAAAATTCCTTACAAGGTTATTTACAACGAATCATGCGGATGTCCGAGTGAAGAAGACTTCTCGGATTACAGAGAAAGGATGGCTGAATGCATGAGAATCAACAGAGATTTCTCATCGCATGAATCCTATGTTTTTGCGGGTGCGGATAAATTCCTCATGTGCGAAAACCTTCCCGAAATGCTTGATGCACTGGTTAATTACAACTTGGGCGACAAATCATATTTATGTATCAGATCGATGCTTTTCGAATCGCTTAACATTATGTACCAGAGCAATCTTGATATAGAACATCCCAATGAGTACATCATCCTTTCTTCCGAAAGCAAGGAAGAGTTCGGACTCATGGAAGACGATCTTAAAATGATTGTTCCCGATGCGGAAGAATGGCTTAAGGATGAAACAGTATTTGTAGTTAATTCACTCTATGTTGAAGACTATCAGTACGGACTGTACTTCTACAAGACAAGTGACATCGGATACATGGCAAACCGTGTAAACAGAATGTCAAGAGCGTTAAACCTTTCATTCGGAACCATCTACACAAGAATGATTCAGAAGGGCATGCAGATGGAACTTGAACAGGCTGCATTCCTCGATCCGATGACACAGATTTCAAACCTTAAGGGACTTGAAAAATGGTTTAACGAATTTACCGGCAAAACAGAAAATCATCTTTCCGCATTTGCCATGGCAATCTTTAAACTGGATAAATACAAATACATTTATGAGAACTACGGCGTAAGTGAAATAGAGGATGTAGCGGGACTTATCGCAAGAGCATTTTCCAGGAATACGGGCAGAAAGAAATTCATTGCGCGTATATCGGACGATGAATTTGCCGTCGTTGATTATACAGGAGACTTTAACGATCCCGAAAACGCAAGGAATATTATCAACGATGAAGTAAACGCTCTTATTGAATCGGTTGAAAACAAAAATCCCGCCAAGTACAAGGATTACGATCTCGAACTTAATGTGGGATATACAATCGAACCCAAAGGCTGGGATTCAGACCTTCGTTCGGTGATGAGACTTGCATACGGCGAACTGTATCTTAACATTCTTCATGACAAGAGAAAGAATTATCTTGAAGATGCACTTTCCGAAGATTCAAAAGATCACTACGACGATTTGATGCTTGTTTTAAACAAGAAACTTTTAACGTATCACTTCCAGCCCATAGTAGATGCGGCAACAGGCGAAATCTACGCATACGAAGCACTGATGAGAACATCGGGCGGAGTGGATATTTCACCACTTGTTTTATTGCAGGCTGCAGCAAAATACAAGAAGCTTTATGAGCTCGAAAAGATGACACTTTTCGGAATAATGGATTACTACGTAAAGCATTTTGACAAGTTTAAAGGCAGAAGACTTTTCATTAACAGTATTCCCGGTCATTTCCTTAATGACGAAGACTTTAAACTCTTTACGGATAAATACAAAGAATACATTAAGTACTGCGTATTCGAGATAACCGAGCAGAATTCGATTTCCGACGGTGAACTTTTTAAGATTAAAACTTTAACCGTTGACGATATGAGCGGACAGCTGGCGGTAGACGATTACGGTTCGGGACAGAGTAACATTCAGAATCTTTTACGATATACTCCCAACATCGTAAAAATCGACAGATTTCTGATTAAGGATATAAGCAGAGATTCCAACAAGCAGCTCTTTATCAACAACATCATCGAGTTTGCAAAATTAAACGACATGAGAGTTGTAGGTGAGGGTGTTGAAACCGAAGAAGAATTAAAGGCCGTTACAGGATACGGCGTTGATTATATTCAGGGATTTTATACCGCAAGACCGAAGTCCGAGCCTCTGGATGAGCTTCCTCAGGAAATATCCAAGCAGTTTGACAACGGAAACGGTGAGGAGAAACAATCCGAATAAATCTTTTATGAGGGGATAATTATGGCAAAAGGAAACAATCAGAAATTCAAACTGATTTATCTGATTAAGATATTGGAAAGGCTGACGGATGAAGATCATTCTCTGACCATGTCCCAGATTATTACCGAGCTTGAAAGCAACGATATATCTGCGGAAAGAAAAAGTGTTTATTCGGATCTCGAAGCGCTTCGCGAACTCGGTTATGATGTAATCGGTGATGATTCCGGAAGATACTATGGTTATTTTTTGGGTGAGAGAACCTTTGAACTTGCGGAATTAAAACTTCTTGTTGATTCGGTTTCGGCTTCGAAATTTATCACGGATAAAAAGTCCAAGGCGCTGATTAAAAAGCTTGAGAGTTTAACGAGTGCCTACAATGCAGGTAAGCTTGAAAGACAGGTTGTGGTCGGTGACAGAGTAAAGACGATGAATGAAAGTATTTACATCAATGTCGATATGATTCACTCAGCGATAGCCGAGAACAGCCAGATAAGATTCAGATATTTTAATTACAATCCTAAAAAAGAAATCGAGTATAAAAGAGACGGAGAATTTTACTATGTATCTCCGTGGGCTTTAATCTGGAATGATGAAAATTATTATCTTGTTGCCTACGATTCGCAGGATGAAAAGATAAAGCATTTCAGAGTAGACAAGATGAATAAAATGAGTCTTGTGGAAGCAAGAAGAGAAGGCGGATCTGAATTTAAAAAGATTAATATTTCCGAATATTCGGGAAGAGTTTTCGGAATGTATGCAGGCCGCACAGAAAGAGTAAAAATGGAGTTTGACAACGAACTTTCCGGTGTCGTTATCGACAAGTTCGGCAAGGACGTAAATATAGTCAAAACAGGCGCTAAAAAATTCCTGGTAATCGAAAACGTAAATGTCAGCAAACAGTTTTTCGGATGGGTTTTCGGACTGGGTGAAGGCGCAAAGATCGTCGGACCGCAGAATGTTGTGGATGAGATGAATCTTGAAATGATGAAAAGACTTGGATTGGAGAAAAAATGATACTTTCACAACTGTTAGAATACGACAATATTATTATTCAGCCGCATGACAATCCGGATCCCGATGCACTTGCATCAGCTTTCGGACTCTACGTTTATTTTACTTCTCACGAAGGAAAGGACGTAAAAATTGTATACAGCGGAAGAAGTAAAATTCAGAAATCCAATCTGGTTCTTATGATTGAAGAATGCGGAATACCGATTGAATATGTCGAGAAAGATACGGATTTCGGCGATGCGCTTTTAATAACCGTAGACTGTCAGCACGGAGAGGGTAATGTAAGCAATCTTACAGCATCAAAGATAGCAATCATTGACCATCATCAGGGAACAGGTGTCGGAGATTACAGAGAAGTCGCACCTTACCTTGGCAGCTGCTCGACACTTATATGGTCACTGATGATGAAGGAAGGCTTTTTCATCGATGACAATTTAAAACTCGGTACTGCTTTTTACTACGGACTTATGACCGATACCGGCAACTTCATGGAAGTCAGTCACCCTCTTGACCGAGATATGATTGACTCCGTAAAATATTCAAAATCGCTGGTAAAATCTTTTACGAACTCAAATATTTCGCTTCCCGAATTAAAAATCGCGGGACAGGCACTGATACATTATGATTTCAATGAAACATACGAATACTTAATAGTATATTCGGAGCCCTGCGATCCGAATATTTTAGGATTTATAAACGACCTTGCTCTTCAGGTAGACAAAGTAAAAGTTTCTGTTGTTTACAACGAACTTCCTGCCGGATATAAATTATCCATTCGAAGCTGTACCAAGGAAGTAAAAGCAAACGAACTTGCGGATTACTTAACCGAAAATATCGGTTCGGGCGGCGGTCATGTGGAAAAATCCGGTGGTTATATTGACAAGGATTTATACGTCAGAAATCACGGCGAAATAGAAATGGATGAATATCTTCGTGACAGACTCGACAGATATTTTGCAAACAGCGAAATTATCTACGCAAAGGATTACGAGATATCGCTTGAGGGCATGAAGAAATATGTTAAAAAGCCCATTGTCCGCGGCTTTGTTGATTTGTCCGAAATTCTTCCCGTCGGCACTCCGATTACCATAAGAACAATCGAAGGCGACGTTGATATTGAAGTTGACGGAGACTTCTATATTCTCATCGGATTTAAAGGCGAGGTATGGCCTATCAGGAAAAAGAAATTCTTTGATACATATCAGGTACTTGAACAGAAATATGTATTCAAGGGAGAATACGAACCTGCAATTCATATTAAGAACGAAGGCAAAGTATTAAATCTTGTTTCTCATGCAAAGGCATGTATCAACCACGATACTTCGAGCGTATTTGCAAAAGAGTTAAGAAAGATCGAAAAAGTATTTACAACCTGGGACGAGGAAAGCTATTACCTCGGAAAACCCGGAGATTTCCTTACATGCAGGGAAGACGATCACAAAGATATTTATATTATCGAGAGAGATATCTTCTTTAAAACTTACGATCCTGTCGAAGAATAAGATTTACAAATTAATTATTTAAGAGTAAAATTAGCGTCACAACGAAGAGTTGTGGCGCTTTTTGATTATTTCTTTATCGGAAGGCATATCTTATTTTTCCCAATATTATTTAAAAATTTTAATCTGTCGAAAAACTGTTTTTTGTGTGTTTAAAAGGATGAAAAAATGATTAGAAAAGGTGACCTTATCGGCAGATACAGGGTGGAAGAAGAAACAGGAAGCGGAGGCATGTCAAAAGTCTACAAGGTAAAAGATATGCGTGTCGGGACTTTCCTTGCGTTGAAGGAAATTATCATAAAAGACAAATCCTTTTTTAACGCGGGATATGCCGAGGCTTTTGTTTTAAAAAATGTAAATCACCCTGCGCTGCCAAGAATAGTGGATATATTAAGAACCGAAAATTCATACTGCGTTGTGATGGATTTTATAGACGGTTGCAATCTTGAAGAATATGTAAAAAATAACGGCGGTTTTTCTGAAACCGAAGTTATAAAAATAGGCAGTACAATTCTAAACTGCCTTATCTTTCTTCATTCAAAAAAGATACTTTACCGTGATTTAAAACCCTCCAACATTATGCTTACAAAGAATAACGAAATTAAGTTAATCGATTTCGGTATATCTTTTTCTTTTGATGAAATAAATGCCGCAGATAAGAGGGCCAGTAAATGCTTTGCACCGCCCGAACAACTGCTTGGGAAAGAGACGGGTGTGCAGGGCGATATTTTTTCTTTGGGTGCCACACTTAAATACATTCTAAAAGATGAGCCTTCTCCCGGAATGGTCTGCTTTTTAAACAAGTGTCTTAAAAACAATCCGTTTGAGAGATTTAAAAGTGCACAAGCTGCGTTAAAGGCTTTAAACAGAATTAAAACCATGAATGAAAAAGAAGTGAAAAAGTTAAAGAGAATTGTTCAGAAAAATATTTTCTTTCTGGTGATATTTTTCCTTTCGCTAACAGGTATTTTTCTTTGCGCAAAAGTCAGGGAAAAAAGAAACGAATATGAAGCTTTGGTAAACGCCGCATGCAATTCCGTTGATTCCGGTGAAAGGAAAGAAAGTCTTATAACGCTTATAGAAAAGGAACCGTCGGGTGAATGGTATCTGCGTCTCTTTTATGAGCTTAAAAACGATTATGTTTTTGATCATTCGGAGGCTGAGGAAATTGAAGAAATGCTAGAGAGAGACGAAGGGAAACTAAAGAAAGAAGATCATAAAAGAATCAGTGAAGCGCTGGGCAGAATGTATCTTTTTTATTATACGGATGACGAAAATGAAAATTACCGCCGTGCGACATACTGGTTTGACAAAGCTTGCGATAACGAAAGCGATGTATATTCGAGAATAGGGCATTTTTTATCGGAAATACCGTCCATGATTTTAGAGGGGAAAGACGGCGGAATGTATGAGAAATATTATTCGGATTTAAACGAAATAGTAAATGATGTTTCGGGAAAAGAAAGTGTTGTAAGAACGGAAGTGTATTCACTGTATGCGGATTCGATTCTTTTATACGGTGCGGATTTTTACAGGGAAGGAATAAGCATGGAGGAAATGAGAAATACGCTCGAAACCGTGGAAAAGTTTTTAAATGAAGAGAATGGCGGAAGGGAATTTGAAAAGGAAAAAGAAAGCATTCTTAAAAGAATAAAAGAAGCGAAAGGAGAGCTTGATTATGTTGAAGAATTTTTTGGCGAAAAATATTGATTATATCGAAATAATTTTCATTGCACTTTCAGTGATATCGGCTTTTCTTTCTGTGTATTACTTAATCTGCAGAAAAAGTGTATCGGCTTTTTTGAAACTTTTAAAGCTTAGGAAAATAACCGGGAGAGTGAGAAATGAAAAGAAATAATTGTTTACGTGTGCCGGTATTGTTTACAGCATTTATAAGCGCCTGGTTTTTATTACACATACATGTTTTCTCTGAAGAAAAAGATACGGTTCCGCCCGAGATAAAAGTTGAAATAACCGATGCCGACAAAGAGTTTACCAAAAGCGTAAGAAAAGCAACCGTGATTATAACCGACAATAAAATGAAGGGTGAAGTAAAAAAGGAATATGTATTTAAGGAAGGAAAGGACAGTTTTCATATTAGCATAAAAGATGCCGCAGGAAACGAAAATACTTATAAAAGCAATGTTTATATCCAGGATTATACTGCACCGGTTGAAAGAATTGAGGGGATTACTGAAGGGCAGATTTTAAACGGTGAATTGGACGTGAGTATTAAAGCCACAGATGAATGGCTCGATTTCGAAAAATCATTTGTGAAGATAAAAGGGAAGAACGGTCTTGATGAATATGAGTACTTTTTCGACGGAAATGAAATAAGCATTTTTGTCGATGACAGATTTACGGACGATTACTATACTTTGCAAATATATCTTACAGACAAGGCAGGAAATGAAAATAAGCGTGAAATAGATTTTACGGTTAATCGGGGAGGCTCGGTTTTTGAAGTTGACGGGAGAAACAAAGAATTAATCGGCTCTTTTACGGACGAAATAAAAGATTTTTATATTACGGAAAGGAATTTATGCGAAGTCGATACGGATAACGCAAGAATTCTTTTTGCTTTTAATGCGAGGGTAAATGACCTTAAGGAAGGGGAGCATTACAGGATAGAGAAGAAAAAGGGTGAAGGCGGATACACCTACACATATATCTTTTATGATGAATTATTTAATAAAGATGGCGTTTATACTATATCCCTGTCCACTAAGGATGAGGCGGGAAATGTGAACGACACAAGGTTTGATCCGGATAGCGACGAAATCAGATTTGCCGTAAAAAAGGGGCCTGAAGCCTCTTATAATAAAAAAGAATTGCATTAAAAAACAAATAAAAATATAATGTATTCGTATGTAATTTATAAGGAGGCTTAATTTATGAGCATCAGAATAGGTATTATAGGATACGGTAATTTGGGTCGCGGAGTTGAGTGCGCCATTAAACAGAACAAGGATATGGAACTTGTGGCAGTGTTCACAAGAAGAGATCCCGAGAGCGTAAAAATTCTTACTGAAAGCGCTAAGGTTGTTAATGTAGCTGATATCGCAGACTGGACAGACAAAATTGATGTTGCAATCATCTGCGGCGGTTCTGCAACAGATTTACCCAAGCAGACTCCCGAGTACTCAAAGTACTTCAACTGTATAGATTCATTTGATACACATGCAAAGATTCCCGAGCATTTCGAGAATGTAAATAAGGTATGTCTTGAGAACGAAAAGGTTTCCATCATTTCAATCGGATGGGATCCCGGTCTTTTCTCACTCAACAGACTTATAGGCAATGCAATTCTTACAAACGGTAAGGATTATACATTCTGGGGCAAGGGTGTAAGCCAGGGACATTCAGATGCTGTAAGACGTATTAAAGGCGTTAAGAATGCAAAGCAGTACACAATCCCCGTTGAAGCTGCTCTTGAAAGTGTAAGAAACGGAGAAAACCCTGAACTTACAACCAGACAGAAACACACAAGAGAGTGCTTCGTAGTTCTTGAAGAAGGCGCAGACGCAAAGGCTGTTGAGCAGGAAATCGTTACAATGCCCAATTACTTTGCAGATTATGATACAACAGTTCATTTCATCAGCGAGGAAGAATTCAATGCAAACCATTCAGGCATTCCTCACGGCGGATTTGTTTTAAGAAGCGGCAAGACAGGCTGGAACGAAGAAACAAATCATATGATGGAATTCTCACTTAAGCTTGAGTCCAATCCCGAGTTTACAGCATGTGTTCTTACTGCATATGCAAGAGCTGCTTACAGACTTGCTGCAAAGAAAGACTTCGGCTGCAAGACAATATTTGATGTGGCACCTGCACTCCTTATGGAAAAAGAGGGCGCAGAATTAAGAAAGACACTTCTTTAATTCATTATTTTAAAAGAAAGAAAAAAGATTATGCATAACGACTTATTAACTATAGGAAAATTTACTCTTCACGGATATTCCGTAATGATAGCATTAGGCTTTCTCGTTGCGATGGTACTCTGTCTTTTAAGAGCTAAAAAGAAAAACGTGAACGGAGATGTAATCACCGATATCGGACTTATCGGAGTTGTAGCAGGTTTCCTCGGTGCAAAAATTCTTTACATCATAGTAAGTTATAAGGAACTTTTCGCAAATCCGAAGAATGTAATCGGTTTCCCTCAGATTTTTGCCGGATTTGTTGCTTACGGCGGAATTATTTTCGGCTTTTTTGCAATACTTGTTTACGCAAAGATAAAAAAGATTAATGCAGCGGAATACCTTGATTTTATGATTCCTTTTATAGCAATGGTACAGGGCTTCGGACGTATCGGATGTTTCCTTGCAGGCTGTTGCTACGGCGGACCTACGGATTCATTCCTTGGTGTAACTTTCCCTGCTCCTCATCAGATGGCAGGAATTAAAGTATGGCCCACACAGCTTTTCTCGGCAGCAGGCGATTTTGCAATCTGCGGAATCCTTCTTCTGTTTTCCATGAAAAAGAGAAAGAAAGGAATGGTCAGTGTTCTTTATGTAATTCTTTATGCTGTGGGAAGATTCATAGTTGAATTCTTCAGAGCAGACGAGAGAGGCTTTATCGCACTCGGCAATGCATCATTATCCACATCTCAGTTTATTTCACTTCTTGTTTTACCGATTGCAATCGGAGTAGGTATTTTGATTAATCTGCCCAGAGAAAGCAAGAAGAAAGACGAAGTTAAGGAAGATGAAGAAAAACAGGATTAAAGGTTTATTCATAAAAGCGGTATTTCTTTTTGCAATGCCTGCGCTGTTTTTTGCTGCGGGCTGCGAACCTGTTTCGAAAGCAAATAATAAGACCACGGTTGTATGCACGGTTTTTCCTGTATATGACTGGACGAAAGAAATTACCAAAGACTGTGAAGACATAAATGTAATTCTTTTGGAAGATGACGGTACGGATATGCATTCGTATCAGCCCACCGTAAAAGATTTAGTTGATATCGAAGACTGTGATGTCTTTATTTATATCGGCGGTGAATCCGAGGAATGGGCCAAAGAATATTCTGAGAAACATCCAAACAGCAAAAGAACGGATATCTGCCTGATGGATGAAATCTCGGGAGATATACTTTTGGAAAATGACGAAGGCATCATTGTTGCAGAAGAAGAAGGCGAAGAAGAAGCATACGATGAGCACATCTGGCTTTCTCTTAAAAGAAGCATAAAATGTGCAGACGTCATCGGCAGTGTGTTAAAGGATAAAACTTCGGATCCGTCAAAGATTGAAAACAGTTTGGCTTCATATGAAGAAAAACTTTCTACTCTTGATAAGGAATACGAAGATTATTTTTCGGCTAACCCGCGTACTCTTATAATTGCGGACAGATTTCCTTTCAGATATATGGCTGAGGATTACGGTTTTACATACATGGCAGCATTTCCGGGCTGCAGCGCCGAGAGCAGTATTTCGTTTGTTCCCGTGGTTGAACTTTCCGAAGGGCTTAAAAGTAACAAAGATAACGTAGTGTTTATTACGGAAAGCGGAGACATTGGTCTTGCGGAAACGGTTATCGAACAGTCGGGCAAGGATGCTAAAGTAGTAATTATTGATTCGCTTCAGTGCGTAAGTTTAAAGAAAATAGAAGAAGGCGCAACATATTATTCGCTTATGAAGAGTAATCTTGATGCGCTTAAGCAGGAATAGGATTTAAAATGGCACAGATTAAAGGTGTCGACGTTTCTGTCGGATATGAAAAAAGAATAGTTGCCGGCAATATCAATTTTGAAATCAACGAAGGTGATTACCTTTATATTGTCGGAGAAAACGGTTCCGGTAAATCCACACTTATGAAGTGTATTTTAGGACTTGAAAAGGTTGTGGGCGGAAGCATAGTATACGGAGACAATCTAAAGCAGAAAGAAATCGGCTATCTTCCCCAGCAGACTTTTATCCAGAGAGATTTTCCCGCTACCGTGTACGAAATCGTACTTTCCGGATGCCTTAACGGATTGGGATGGCGTCCTTTTTTCGGTAAAAAAGAAAAGAACATGGCAATGGAAGCCATGAAAAAACTTGAGATAACAGATCTTGCCAAACGCTCCTATCCCGAACTTTCGGGCGGACAGCAGCAGAGGGTTTTACTTGCGAGAGCACTCTGTGCCACAGGCAAGGCACTTCTTTTAGACGAGCCTGTTGCAGGACTTGATCCTTATGCACAGGAACAGCTCTACACACTCATTTATAAAATCAACAAAGAAGAAAAGATTACAATCATCATGGTATCGCATGATATAGAAGCTGCTAAGAAATATGCAACACATATTCTGCATATCGGCAAAGAGAAATGCGTTTTCTGTACCAAGCATGAATTTATCAAGGAGAACGGCGGATGTCTGTTTTAACAGTTTTAATGGAATACCTGTCTCGTTCCATGGTAAGAAACGCTTTGATAGTCGGAACGCTTATCGCTTTGTGTGCATCGCTTTTAGGAACGACCATTGTACTTAAGAGACTGTCTTTTATCGGAGACGGTCTTTCTCATGTTGCTTTCGGAGCACTCTGCATCGCAACCGTACTTTCCATTACGGATAAAATGATACTGGTGCTTCCGATAACAATTTTAGTTGCAATCATTCTTATGGGTTCAAACGACAAAAAGAAGATTAAGGGTGATGCTGCGATAGCAATGCTTTCTGTCGGAGCTCTGGCTTTCGGTTATCTTCTTTTAAATATTGTACCTAATAAAAGAACCGCCAATCTGTCGGGAGACGTATGTTCAACGCTCTTTGGTTCAATGTCCATTCTGACACTGTCAACGAGCGATGTTATTTTATGTATTGTTCTGTCTCTTGTGGTAGTTACATTCTTTGTTATCTTTTATCATCGTATCTTTTCGGTTACCTTTGATGAAAGCTTCGCATCGGCAACAGGTATAAGATGTAATCTTTATAAGATTCTTTTATCAATTATAATTGCCGTTGTTATCGTATTAAGTATGCAGCTTGTGGGATCGCTTCTTATTTCCGCACTGATTGTATTCCCTGTTTTATCAACCGAGAGAATCTTTAAGAGTTTCTTATCTGTTGTTATTGCATCGGGCATTGTAGGTGTGTTCTGTGCGGTTTCGGGAATTATCGCATCCATCATTCTTTCAACGCCTATTGGCGCTACCGTTGTATGCATTAATGTGATTGTTTTTGCCATCTGCGTTATCATCGGTAAGTTTTTCGTTAAACACTGATTAAAATAATTTTTTCTTGCACCATAAGTTTTCAGGTGCTATACTCTCAAACGGTGTGTTTTTAAAAACACGTCGTTTTTATTTTGTTTTGAATTTCCGATACGGAGGAGAATATGATTACGAAAAGAGAAGATATTCGTAATGTTGCAATTATAGCTCATGTCGATCACGGCAAAACAACTTTGGTTGACGGTCTCTTAAAACAGAGCGGTGTTTTCAGAGAGAATCAGGAAGTTGCCGAAAGAGTCATGGACTCTAATGATATTGAAAGAGAAAGAGGCATTACAATTCTTTCAAAAAATACAGCCGTTAATTACAAAGGCGTAAAGATTAATATTATCGACACTCCGGGTCATGCGGATTTCGGCGGAGAAGTAGAACGAGTTTTAAAAATGGTAAACGGTGTTATCCTTCTTGTCGATGCATTTGAAGGCCCCATGCCCCAGACCAAGTTCGTTTTAAGAAAAGCACTCGAACTTAAGCTTCCCGTAATTGTCTGCGTTAACAAAATCGACAGACCCGAAGCAAGAAGCGAGGAAGTTGTAGATGAAGTATTGGAGCTTTTCCTTGACCTTGATGCCGACGATTCACAGCTTGACTGTCCTTTCATCTTTGCATCCGCAAAAGCAGGAACAGCAGTAAAGAATCTTTCGGACGAAGCCGTAGACATGGCTCCGCTTTTCGAAACCATCATTGATTACATTCCCGCACCCGAGGGAGATCCCGAAGGCGGTACACAGATTCTTATCAGTACCATTGACTACAATGAATATGTCGGAAGAATCGGTGTAGGTAAAGTCGACAGAGGTGTGATTCACACAAATGACGATGTTGTGATTGTAAATGCACACGATCCCGAAAAGTCAAGAAAAGTAAAAGTTTCTAAGTTATATGAATTTGACGGATTAGACAGAGTGGAAATAAAAGAAGCAGGCATCGGTTCGATAGTTGCGATTTCAGGTATTTCAGATATTCATATCGGAGATACACTCTGCAGCGTAGACTGTCCCGATCCCATTCCTTTCCAGAAGATTTCCGAACCCACCATTGCAATGGATTTTATCGTTAACGATTCACCCCTTGCAGGCAGGGAAGGTAAGTACATAACCAGCCGCCATATAAGAGACAGGCTTTTCAGAGAACTTAATACAGACGTTTCTTTAAGAGTAGAAGAAACAGACAGTACCGATGCATTTAAAGTATCCGGACGTGGTGAACTTCACTTATCCGTGCTTATAGAAAACATGAGAAGAGAAGGATATGAATTTGCTGTCAGCAAAGCAGAGGTTCTTTATAAGAAAGACGAAAACGGCAAACTTTTAGAGCCGATGGAGCGAGCATACATTGATGTTCCCGAAGAATTTTCAGGAAGCGTAATTGAAAAGCTTTCACAGAGAAAGGGCGAACTCGTAACTATGGGCAGCGCTTCAGGCGGATATACAAGACTTGAGTTTTTAATTCCTTCCAGAGGTCTTATAGGATACAGAGGAGACTTCTTAACCGATACAAAGGGTAACGGAATTTTAAATACACTTTTTGAAGGCTACGGTCCTTACAAGGGAGACATCCAGTACAGAAAGCAGGGTTCACTCATTGCATTCGAAGGCGGCGATAGTGTTACATACGGCCTCTTTAATGCACAGGAGAGAGGAACACTCTTCATCGGACCCGGCGAAACAGTTTATGCAGGTATGATTATCGGACAGTGTCCGAAGGCTGAGGACATTGAGCTTAACGTATGTAAGACAAAGCATCTTACCAATACACGTTCATCATCAGCAGATGAAGCACTTCACCTTGTGCCGCCCAAGATTTTAAGTCTTGAGCAGGCAATCGATTTTATCGATACCGATGAGCTTCTCGAAGTTACGCCCACGCATTTAAGATTAAGAAAGAAGATTCTTGATCCCACATTAAGAAAGCGTGCCGGCTTTGCAAAGAAACAGGCGGAAGAAAACGCACATTAATAAAACGACCATTCGGGGACGGTTCTAAAATGGTAAAAAAAGCCAAAACAGAACCGTCCCCATTTGGCTCTTTTGGCAGACTTGAAAAATAACCGGATTGAAATTATACTGTAAATTGTATTTTTATGTGGATTTCACGGAAAGGAAATCAAATGGAAGTCAGATTCGACGTACAGATGACAACTTCAAAATTATATGACTTCAATCTGCAGCACTCGTACAAAAAGCCGGTATCGATTATCGCGACGGCTCTGGGTGTTGTATTTATGTTTTTATTTTTGCAGCAGTTAAAATGGTATTACCTTGCGGCAGCGCTTCTTTTAATCTTTTATCTTCCGATAAGTCTTTTAAGATCTTCTTTTATGAAGGTTAAGATGATAGATTTCTTCAAAGAGCCGGTTTCATATCTTTTAAACGATGAAGGAATCACGGTTTACGCACAGGGAGAGGAGCAGACAATTCCCTGGAGCGACTGCGTGAAAGCATGCAATACAAGACAGAGTTATTTTGTATACACGGGCAGAAACTCCGCTTTTATATTCCCTAAAAGAGACATGGGAGATAAAACCGGAGACGTTCTTATGATGATAAACACTCATATGGATCCCGCAAAAGTTAAGATTAAATTCGGGGGTCTTTGATGGAAACATTTAACGCAGAAGGCGTATTCGAAGTTAATTCGGCTGACGAGACCTTAAAGCTTGGCGTAGAGTTTGCAAATAACGCAAAGCCCGGAACGGTCATAGCTTTAATCGGAGATCTCGGTGTCGGCAAAACGGTTTTTACCAAAGGAATTGCCAAAGGGCTCGGCATTACGGAGAATGTCACAAGTCCTACTTTTACGATTCTTGAATCCTACTACGGCGGCAAGATGCCCCTTCATCATTTCGATGTTTACAGAATCGGAGATGTGGAGGAAATGGAAGAGGTCGGATTTGACGACTGTGTTTATTCCGAAGGCATCACGATTATCGAATGGGCCGGAATCATAGAAGAGATTATTCCCAAAGGAACATATGTCGTTAACATTGCAAAGGATTTGTCCAAAGGGAACGATTACAGAAAGATTACGATTACAAAAACTACAAAAGAAGGTTATCTGAATTGAAAATACTCGCACTTGATTCATCCGGACTTGTAGCTTCGGTTGCATATCTCGAAGATGAAAAGATAAAAGGATTAATAAATATCAACTATCAGAAAACTCACTCGCAGACTCTTTTACCGATGCTTGATGAAATGGTAAAAACTCTGGAGATTGATTTAAACGATATTGATTATCTTGCGTGCGCCAACGGACCCGGATCTTTTACGGGCCTTAGAATCGGTGTTGCGACCATAAAAGGATTGGGCTTAAGCATCAACAAAGAAATCGTTGATGTTTCAACACTTGAAGCACTTGCTTTAAACTGGGCCGGCGCAGACGGTAATATAGTTCCGATTATGGATGCAAGAAGATCGCAGGTTTATGCCGCAGGCTATACATTTGAAGAAAACTCATCAAAGCCCGTAACGGTAATCAAACCCGTTAACTGCGATTTGTCAGAACTCATAAAAGAATTAAACGCCATGGGCAAGAAGGTTTTCTTTACCGGTGACGGAGTTCCCGTATACAAAGAAATGATTGAAGAAAGCTTAAAAGTGCCGTATGCATTTCCCAACGCTGCAAACGCATATCAGAATGCAGCCAACGTTGCGGTGCTTGCAAATATGTACGCAAAGGAAGGTCTTGCCAAGAAGGCGGCAGACATTTCTCCTGTTTATTTAAGAAAGCCCCAGGCTGAGCGTGAGAGAGAAGCCATGCAGGGTGCAAATTAAAATATGTTTGTTACGGAAAAAATGAATGAGACCAATGTCGAAGGAATAGCTGAACTTGAAAAAGAAAACTTTTCCGACGGATGGAGTCTTAAGTCTCTAAAAGAAGAAATAAATAATCCCGATGCTCTTTATTTAGCTGTTCGCAATGATGAAAACAATATGGTAGTTGCAGCGGCAGGAATGATTATAAGCATCGATACCGCCGATATCATGAACGTATCGGTCAAAGAAGAGTACAGAAGAAAAGGCTTGGCCTCAAAGCTTTTAGATGCTCTTTTTGAAGAAGGAAAGAAAAGAGGAGTAAAGGATTTTACTCTGGAAGTAAGGGAAAACAATCACGCAGCCAGGAAACTGTATGAGAAAAAAGGTTTTGTATTCGAAGGAATAAGACCTAACTTTTACTCTAATCCCGCAGAAGGTGCGGCAATTTACTGGTTACGCGAAAAAGAGGTATAAAATGTTTGAAGTGTGTTTACTCGGAACCGGCGGAATGATGCCGCTTCCTCACAGATGGTTAACATCTCTGATGGTAAGATACAACGGAATAAACGTACTTATTGACTGCGGCGAAGGAACGCAGGTTGCTTTAAAGGAAAAGGGCTGGAGCCCGAAGCCTATCGACCTGATTCTTTTTACGCATTATCATGCTGACCATATTTCAGGACTTCCCGGAATGTTTTTAACGCTGGGCAATTCGGAAAGAACAGAGCCTGTAACTTTGATCGGACCCCAAGGCCTTAAAAAGGTTGTAGAATCACTTCTTATAATTGCGCCCCAGCTTCCTTTTGAAATAAACTACATTGAAATAGAAGGCGATTCCCAGAGAATCGATTTTAAAGATTTTCATATTGATGCTTTTAAGGTCAATCACAATGTGACCTGTTACGGATACAGCATTTCCATTGACCGTGCGGGACGTTTTGATTCGGACAAGGCAAAGGCATTGAACATACCGCTTAACTACTGGTCGAAGCTTCAGAAGGGCGAGACCATACAAGATGAAACAGGCGAATACACACCTGAAATGGTAATGGGACCTCCGAGAAAAGGAATCAAGGTCACATATACCACAGATACAAGACCCTGTAAGAACATTCCTCTTTTCGCAAAAGATTCCGATCTTTTTATCTGCGAGGGAATGTACGGCGATACGGAGATGCTTGATAAAGCAAAAGAGCATAAGCACATGACATTTGCTGAAGCTGCCACAATGGCCAAGGAAGCTAATGTTCAGGAAATGTGGCTTACGCATTACAGCCCGTCACTTTTTAAACCCAAGGAATACATTGACAACGCAAGAAGTATTTTCCCTGCAAGCATTGCGGCCAAGGACGGAATGAGTGCGGATTTAAGATATGACGAAGCATAAATAAAGAAAAGGAAAATTCCTTAAATGGCAGACATAAATATTTTGGCAATTGAATCATCGTGTGATGAAACGGCGGCAGCAGTCGTAAGAAACGGAAGAGAAGTTCTTTCGAATGTAATTTATTCACAGATTGACCTTCATACACTCTACGGCGGAGTCGTTCCCGAGATTGCATCCAGAAAGCATATCGACAAAATCAATCAGGTGGTTGAAAAGGCCATCGCAGATTCGGGTATGGAATTAAAAGATATGGATGCGGTTGCAGTTACATACGGACCGGGACTTGTTGGACCGCTTCTTGTGGGCGTGTCTTTTGCGAAGGCATTAGCATACGGCGCAAATCTTCCTATTATAGGCGTGCATCATATCGAAGGGCATATCTGTGCGAATTATATTGCGAACAAAGAACTTGAACCTCCTTTTATGTGCTTAATAGTCTCGGGTGGTCATACACACCTCGTAAAAGTAGCAGACTACGGCAAATACGAAATCCTTGGCAAGACCGAAGACGATGCTGCGGGCGAGGCTTTTGACAAAGTGGCGAGAGCAATAGGCTTAGGTTATCCCGGCGGACCTAAAATCGACAAGGTTTCCAAATCCGGTAATCCCGAAGCGATTAAGTTTCCGAGAGCAAAGGTCGGCGGCAGCGAATATGACTTTTCTTTCTCGGGATTAAAATCTGCAGTTTTAAATTATTTAAATACAGCGTCCATGAATAATGAAACAATAGTTACCGAAGATGTGGCTGCATCATTCCAACAGGCTGTCATCGATGTACTGGTAGGTCATTCTATGGAAGCTTTAAATCAGTATGGCTTTAAAAAGTTTGCGATAGCGGGCGGAGTAGCTTCAAACAGCGGACTTAGAGAAGCATTTGAAAAAGCGTGTGCGGAAAGAGGCATTGAATTCTTCCTTCCTCCACCCATTCTTTGTACGGACAATGCTGCTATGATCGGTTCGGCTGCTTTCTTTGAATATGAGAGCGGTTTAAGAAACGGTCTTGATTTAAATGCAGTACCTAACCTCAAACTCGGGGAGAGATAGTATGAGTAAGTTTTATGCCATAGTTCTTTCTGCAGGCGTCGGCAGCAGAATGAACAGCAATATTCCAAAACAATACCTTATGCTAAAAGACAAGCCCGTGCTTGCGCATTCTCTTTTGGCTTTTGAGAATTCCGATGTTGACGGGATTGTAATTGTCTGCGGAAGCGGAGACGAAGATTACATTAAAAATGAGTTTGTGGAAAAGTATGCTCTTAGAAAAGTAAAAGCAATAGTTAAGGGCGGAGCAGAAAGATACAACTCTGTATACAACGGACTGCTTGCATGCGAAGACGCGGATTATGTTTTAATTCACGACGGAGCAAGACCTTATGTAACAGAAGAAATCATAAAAAGAAATACAGATGAAGTAGTTAAGTACAAAGCTGTTGTTACATCCGTAAAAGCAACCGACACGGTTAAGATTGCGGACGATGACGGTTTTGTAATTTCAACACCCGAGAGGAAGAGCGTGTATTTTATGCAGACTCCTCAGACATTCGAATATAAGCTGGCACTTGATTCGTATTCTGCACTGATTAAGGATCTTGAAAAGGAAGTAAAGGTGCAGGTTACCGACGATGCTCAGGTCGTTGAAATGTATTCTGACACAAAAGTAAAACTGATTGAGGGCGATTATTCAAATATTAAAATAACCGTTCCGAAAGATTTACAATAATCTTATACAGTTTTTATTGACACAAAAGTTCAAATTTGATAAACTAACACTTGCGTTTGAAATTAACGCTATTCGGAGAGGTATCGAAGTGGTCATAACGAGGCGGTCTTGAAAACCGTTTGTCCGAAAGGGCGCATGGGTTCGAATCCCATCCTCTCCGCTTTTTATTTTATTCATAAGTATTGTATTGATTTAGCTATCTGGAGAAGTACCCAAGAGGCTGAAGGGACACCCCTGGAAAGGGTGCAGGTCGTTAATAGCGGCGCGAGGGTTCAAATCCCTCCTTCTCCGCGAAAGAAAGTTCCCAAACAAGGAACTTTTTTAATGCAGTTTAGTCACTTATGTGAATGTAAATATTTTTGGTAAAAAGTAACTGAAAATTTTAAAAAAAATTATTGACATTCAATGTATCAAGTGATAAACTAATCAAGCACTGCCAAAAAAACGGGAGTGCAAAGAACCTTGACAAATAAACAGCAATGCAACCCTGAAAATTCTAAAAACCATCATAAAAGATGGAGAGTAAATTTCAGAGAAAGAAACCTAAAGTAAACGTTAAGAATAAGCTAAGCAGTTTATTCGGGACGGATTAAATTCAAACATATTTTTATAGAGAGTTTGATCCTGGCTCAGGATGAACGCTGGCGGCGTGCTTAATACATGCAAGTCGAACGAAGATATTTCGCTGATGCGATTCGTCAAATCTTGAAATATCTTAGTGGCGGACGGGTGAGTAACGCGTGGGTAACCTGCCTTACACAGGGGGATAACAGTTAGAAATGACTGCTAATACCGCATAAGCGCACGGTATCGCATGATACAGTGTGAAAAGATTTATCGGTGTAAGATGGACCCGCGTCTGATTAGCTAGTTGGTGAGGTAACGGCCCACCAAGGCGACGATCAGTAGCCGGCCTGAGAGGGTGAACGGCCACATTGGGACTGAGACACGGCCCAAACTCCTACGGGAGGCAGCAGTAGGGAATATTGGACAATGGGGGCAACCCTGATCCAGCGACGCCGCGTGAGTGAAGAAGTATTTCGGTACGTAAAGCTCTATCAGCAGGGAAGAAAATGACGGTACCTGACTAAGAAGCACCGGCTAAATACGTGCCAGCAGCCGCGGTAATACGTATGGTGCAAGCGTTATTCGGATTTACTGGGTGTAAAGGGAGCGTAGACGGCATAGCAAGTCTGAAGTGAAATGCGGGGGCTCAACCCCTGAACTGCTTTGGAAACTGTTAAGCTAGAGTGTCGGAGAGGTAAGTGGAATTCCTAGTGTAGCGGTGAAATGCGTAGATATTAGGAGGAACACCGGTGGCGAAGGCGGCTTACTGGACGATAACTGACGTTGAGGCTCGAAAGCGTGGGGAGCAAACAGGATTAGATACCCTGGTAGTCCACGCTGTAAACGATGATTACTAGGTGTTGGGGACGAATACGTCTTCGGTGCCGTCGCAAACGCAATAAGTAATCCACCTGGGGAGTACGTTCGCAAGAATGAAACTCAAAGGAATTGACGGGGACCCGCACAAGCGGTGGAGCATGTGGTTTAATTCGAAGCAACGCGAAAAACCTTACCAAATCTTGACATCCCGATGACCGCACATGTAAAGTGTGTTCTCTTCGGAGCATTGGAGACAGGTGGTGCATGGTTGTCGTCAGCTCGTGTCGTGAGATGTTGGGTTAAGTCCCGCAACGAGCGCAACCCTTGCCTTTAGTAGCCAGCAGTAAGATGGGCACTCTAGAGGGACTGCCAGGGATAACCTGGAGGAAGGTGGGGATGACGTCAAATCATCATGCCCCTTATGATTTGGGCTACACACGTGCTACAATGGCGTAAACAAAGAGAAGCGAAATGGTGACATTAAGCAAATCTCAAAAATAACGTCTCAGTTCGGATTGTAGTCTGCAACTCGACTACATGAAGCTGGAATCGCTAGTAATCGCGAATCAGCATGTCGCGGTGAATACGTTCCCGGGTCTTGTACACACCGCCCGTCACACCATGGGAGTCGGTAATGCCCGAAGTCTGTGACCTAACCGTAAGGAAGGAGCAGCCGAAGGCAGGACTGATAACTGGGGTGAAGTCGTAACAAGGTAGCCGTATCGGAAGGTGCGGCTGGATCACCTCCTTTCTAAGGAAAAGAGTAGGGGTTGTGTTGCTGTTTAGGTTGTTAAGGCAATCTAGAAACAAGGAAGTTCGGCTGACGCCGAACAACTTTCGCACTAAGCTCGAGGGAAACCTCGCTAAGTGCTCAATGTTTCCGGTGGCGATGCGCTTAGGGGGCACACCCGTTCTCATCCCGAACACGATGGTTAAGACCTAAGCGGCCGATGGTACTATGTTGGAGACGATATGGGAGAGTAGGTGGCTGCCGGATTTCACGTGTTATTTAACATCTTTATGATGATAAATATATAAATTAAACTTTGTACCTTGAAAACTGAATACAGAAGAATCTTAAAATTAGAGAAGACATCCGAGGGTATTAACGAATAGTTAATATTTTCAAACAAACAATGTAAACACAAAGAACCTAAAAAGCATACAACGCTATGTATGCGAGCGCTGGTTAAGCGAATAAGAGCGCAGGGTGGATGCCTTGGCACTAAGAGCCGATGAAAGACGTGATAAGCTGCGAAAAGCTACGGGGAGCTGCAAATAAGCCTTGATCCGTAGATATCTGAATGGGGAAACCCACATGAACAAACTTCATGTATCCTTACATGAATCCATAGTGTAAGGAAGGGAACCCGGTGAACTGAAACATCTAAGTAGCCGGAGGAAGAGAAAGAAACATCGATTTCCA